>Ga0194059_1000150_pt1 | contig 35495 bp, 22 predicted proteins | sample SepL6211m_MetaG_FD_163426 | JGI IMG/M metagenome (GOLD analysis project Ga0194059, IMG submission 163426) | Anoxic zone freshwater microbial communities from boreal shield lake in IISD Experimental Lakes Area, Ontario, Canada - Sep2016-L626-11m | ecosystem: Environmental > Aquatic > Freshwater >...
GTCCTCCAGTAATCCCAGTTCCGTTTAAAGTTACATTTGTTCCGTAAGTTCCTACTGGAGTAGTGTTTGCACTTTGGAGTTGGTATTCTATGTAGCCTGAGGATCGGGTGGTGTCTAGGGTGTCCCATGACTTTCTAGCTCCGCAACCACCCAAATATTGATCTAACAAAATATTTCCAAAAGGATTGTTTCCACCTTGGGTTAAACCCGATACGTATACTGCACAACCATCGGGAGCTAAAGGAGCGGTAAAACCAATAGTTTCATATGTTAAGTACCTAGCACCCAATGAGTCCCAAGACTTTCTAGCACCACAACCACCAATATTTTGAGTGAGTATTGTATTACCAAAAGGATTAACACCTCCGGGGCTTAAGCCACCCGCATAAACGGAACAACCTGACTGGCCAGTGTGAGAAGAAGCCCAGGTTGCGGATTCGTATGTTAAATACCTAGTGCCCAACGAGTCAAAGCTGTTTAGAGCTATACAACCTCCACGATTGTCAGTTAAAGAGATATTTCCAAAAGGATTAACACCCCCTGTTAATGAGTGATACAAAGAACAAGAGTAAGTATTTGAAATATCGGTATAACCAATAGCCTCATATGTTAAATACCTCTTCTTCCCAATCCCAAGCAGTCCACTTGTAGAAGCAGGTGCTGTACCTCCTGCAGTATTAGCCACACTAGCTGCGTCATACAACCCTGCTGCTGGAGAAAGACCATTAGCTGGAGTAGTTAGGCTGCCAAAAGCCACATCCTTGTTGGCTGGGGTTAGAGTATCACAAGCCAGTTCTGTAGCTGTAGGATTTAAACAGTTTTTAAAAGTTCCTGGAACATAGTTAAAGTTTGCAGGAATAGTATCTTTAATTGTAGCGTCTGTAATAGAAGTTTCTCCAGAGTTGGTATATCTAAGCCTTACTGTAGTAGTTCCACCTTGGACTACACTAGCAGTATCAGATTCTACTCCAGCAGTGACGTATTTTTTATCTATAGTTACATTACCATTGGAGAAGGTGGTGGAGGCTGCCTTGGCAGTATCTTTACTTTGATTAGCTGACCATAGAGCAAAGCTAGAAAGAATTAACGTAACTGTTACAAAAGCAATACTACCTACAATTAAATATCTAGGGGCTCGGTAGCCTTTGAAGAAGGTTTTAGCTTTTTGGAATAGATTTTGTTTTGTACTGCTAGCTGCCTTTTTTGGTGATTTTGTTTCTGACATATTTGTTTTGTTTGTGTTTGGTGCTTTTTGTGCTTTTGGTGGCGACTCGGTGGTCTTTGGTGGCGACACGGTGGTCGCCGTTACGGGTAGTATATTTGATGTTTTTGGTTTGGGCAAGTTTTTTCTGCCTATCTCGTTAACTCTATTATGATCCAAGGATTTTGGCATAAAAACGATGTGTTGGTGGTGTTGCATTCACTGTTTGACCGAAGCTGAATTTGATGCTATAGGAATTGAAATGAAAAATCTACTGGTCAAAAAAAGTTTGCCGTTTTTTGTAGTAAGTTTATACCTCTTTTTGATTATTTTAATGGGCTTTTTAGGCTTTACAACTTATCAAAATTTTAACATAAAAAAAGGTGAATCAGAAATAACCCAAACCGCATTTGTAAATACCAAAAACCAAGAAATAACTTTACCCGAAATGATTTCTTCTAAAAATTTGGTTGTCACCGGAAGTCAACTAGAGGCTAATGCTAGCAGAATTATTCCGCCAGTTGCTCCAAAAGTTGTACCCCCAGTAATTTCCGGCCCAAGACTAACTATTGATAAAATAGGTTTGAAAAATGTGACTTTGGCTTACTCCTCAGTCAAAACTTTGAGCGATGTTGATAAGAAGCTTTTATACTCTCCAGTTGTCGAAAACCAAGTTACTCAAGAGCTTTGCAGTAAAAGCGGAAATGCCTATATTTACGGTCACTCTGAACCAGCAAAACGTGGTACAGAAAATTTGCCAGGGGTAAATATTTTTAGTGATTTAACAGCTGTAAAAGCTGGTGATGTAATTAACGTAACCAATTTATTGGGCAAGTCCTGTAGCTACAAAGTTTTTGCTTGGGATAAGACTGTAACTGATAGTGATGATAGAGTAAGTAGCGAAGAGTTTAATCGAATTTTTAATCCTGAGTATGAGTTTGCTAGTTTAACAATTCAAACTTGTCAGAAGGGATCAACGACTGTTAGATTATTGTTGAGAGCTAAATTGATTGCATAATATTTTTCTTGTCACAATATAGTCATTTTTGTATTGTATACTTATAAGATTCGGTCTTCAAGTCATATCTTTTAAGTATGAAAAAAATATTCAACAAACTCTGGAAAATTATTGCGTCTTTGGTGGTTGTAGTCGCAATTGCTGGAGTATCCATTTATTACATATTTTTCAACAAACCCGCAGCTCAGATTCGTTACATCACATCGCAAGTAGTCAAAGGTCAAATAACTCAAACTGTTGGTGCCAGTGGGACTATAGAATCGGTACATCAGAAAAACTTGGGTTTTGGGGTAGGTGGCAAGATTGCCCAAATTGATGTCAAAGTTGGTGATGGTGTAAAAGCTGGTCAACAGCTGGCCAAACTAGACACCACAAATGTTGATAACACTGTAGCTCAATCTCAAAGTGCTCTGGCTCAAGCCTGGAATAATTACAATAGTCGAACTACAACCAATAAGTATGCTGTAGATAATCTTTTACAACAAATTAACTCAGCCCAGGCAAAGGCAAATCAAGACATTGCCAGCCAGCAAAATGCGATTTTAAAAAGCGACTTTGATGGTACTATAACTAAAATTTCCAATCAGGTAGGCGATTCAGTTTCAGCCAGTGGAAATACTTCAATTACTACCTCGGGATCAACTTCTACAGCTTCGTCCGGAGTTATGACTGTGGTAGATTTTTCGAGCTTACAAGTTCGATTAACAGTACCTGAAAGTGATGTGGTTAAAATTAAAACTGGTCAGATTACTCAGGTAATAATTGACGCTCTGTCTGGTAAACAGCAAGTTGGAAAGGTGGCCAGTGTAAACAACTTAGGCACAATTACTTCCAACGTGGTATCCTATGATGTTGTCATTGCTTTGGATAAACCAGATCCAGATATAAAGCCTAGCATGAATGCAACAGTAAGTATTTTAGTGGAAACTAAAGATAACATTCTGTCGGCACCAAGCGGAGCTGTAAAAACAGTGGGGGGTCAAAAAACTGTACAAATATTAGTTGGAGGTCAGCCTCAAACTGTAACAGTGGAAACAGGGCTTATAGGCGATTCCAATACCGAGATTACTTCGGGTTTAAATGAAGGAGATAACGTCATAACTTCAACTATTAGACCAACGACTAGCAATACTTCATCAGCAGGAGCAGGATTACTAAACCTAGGAGGGGGTACTGCAAGTAGAGCTGGTGGTGGAGCTGGCACAGGGGGAGGATTTACAAGACCAACTGGAAACTAATTTAAAATTTGATATGTCGGTACTTTTAAAGCTAGAAAACATTACCAAAATCTACCGTACTGGAGATAGCGATTATCAGGCCTTAAAAGGTATTTCCTTTGAAGTTCAAAAGGGCGAAATGGTTGCCATTATCGGGCCTTCTGGTAGCGGTAAATCTACCACAATGCACATTTTAGGAGCTTTAGATAAACCAACTACAGGTAAATATATTTTAAATGGAAAAGATGTTGAAAAACTTAGTGATGACGAACTCGCAAGTCTCAGAGGTGATGAAATTGGTTTTGTATTTCAAGCTTTCAACCTTTTACCCAGGGTCTCGGTTTTAGATAATGTAACCTTACCCCTGGTTTACCAAGGAGTTAAGCCTGCCATTAGAGTTGAAAGAGCCTTAAAAGCTTTGGAGCAGGTTGGTCTAGCTGATAAACTGCACAATAAAAGTAACCAGATTTCTGGTGGTCAAATTCAAAGAGTAGCTATTGCAAGGGCTTTGGTCACTAATCCTTCAATCATTTTAGCTGATGAACCAACTGGTAATTTGGACACTAAAACTAGCATAGAAGTAATGGCAATTTTTCAAAAAATGAACACTGAAGGCAAGACAGTGCTACTAATTACTCACGAGCCGGATATTGCAGCTTTTGCAAGTCGAACAATTACCCTCAAGGATGGGCAAATTTTGACCGACGAAAAAAATTTAAAACGTAAAATTGCTGTATGAACTTTGTAGAATTAATAAAGACAGCACTAAATTCTCTCGGTTCAAACAAGCCTAGGACTTTCCTTACAATGCTGGGTATAATTATCGGTATTGCTTCGGTTATCAGCATGTTAGCAATTGGTAATGGTTCGCAAAAATCAATTCAAAGTTCAGTTAGCAGTTTAGGTTCAAATTTGCTGACAATTACTGCAGGTTCGCAGCGAACTGGTTTAGTCCAAGGTGGTAGTGGAAGCAATTTAAATCTAACCATGAGCGATGTGAAAGCAATCAGGGACAAAATTTCTGGAATAGATGTGGTTTCCCCAGAATACGGACAAAATGCTCAAATCGTAGCCGGTAAAAATAACACCAACGTTACGGTTACAGGAATTGAACCTGAATATGCCACGGTGCACAACTATCAAGTTGGAGATGGTAGCTTTATTTCCACCGACCAAGTTACCAACGCAAGCCGTGTTGCTGTAATTGGGCCTGACACAGCTACAAACCTTTTTGGTACTGATGAGCCAGTAGGACAGACAATTAAGATTAATAAAATTGCTTTTAAAGTGGTTGGAGTGACGGTTTCTAAAGGTTCAACGGGTCTTGGTAGTCAGGATGACTTGGTTTTAGTTCCGCTAACTAGCGCTCAAAAAGTATTATTTGGCAGTACCAAACTTCGCACCATTGCCGTGCAAGGATCAAGTGCGGATACTTTAGATCAGGTGCAAACTCAGATTAGCGATCTACTTTTGGCTCAGCATAAAATTACCGATAGCACCAAGGCTGATTTTACAATCAGAAACTCTGCTCAAACCTTGTCTACTCTTTCTTCGGTAACAGGTACTTTCACTCTTCTTTTGGCGGCTATCGGAGGGATTTCCCTGGTTGTGGGAGGTATCGGAATTATGAATATCATGATAGTTACGGTAACAGAAAGAACTAGAGAAATAGGTCTTCGAAAAGCAGTCGGAGCTAAAAATGCTACAGTTCTAAGCCAGTTTTTGATTGAAGCAGTTATGCTAACTTTTAGTGGTGGACTGCTTGGAGTTGCCCTTGGGTATGGCATATCAATACTGGCTACCAACTTCGCTGGTCTGGCTACCGATGTTAGCCCAGTTTCGGTACTGCTTTCAGTTGGAATCTCGGTGCTGGTAGGAGTAGTTTTTGGATTATATCCTGCCTACAAGGCTTCTAAACTTAGTCCAATTGAAGCCTTAAGATACGAATAATTAAATTACAAATATGCTTACTTTTTTAAAACAGCATTACAATAACATTATGTTTAAACTTAAATTAAAAACACCCCGCCCTGCTTCGCAGTCCGCCCCTCACGAGGGGAATCTCTCCAACAACATTTAAATAATATTATAATCCTATGTCTACAGAACAATCACAACCTACAGAAGAAAAAACTTCAACAAATTCAGAGTCAGAAACTAAACCAGTAGCAAGCACAGCTAACAAGCAAAAAATGTATATTTACATTGCCGTAGCTACTGTTGCGATATTATTAATTGCAGGCGGTGGCTTTTGGTACTTTATCAATAAAAATACTTCCACAGCTGATGCTACAAGCACCCAAAGTTCATCCTCAAGGGGTTTTCCAGGGGGTCGGGGAGGTCCTGGTGGCAACGGCGGAGCCAACTTTTCTCAAGTCAGGGGAATGGTTAAAAGTGTAGATGGCAAAAATTTGGTAGTCACCAGCAGTGACAATAGCGGCGATAAAATTGTATTACTTTCAGATACAACTAAAATCTCCAAAACTAACAATGTTTCCAAAGATCAGGTTTTAGCTAGTGATCAAAATGTGCAGATTCAAACTAGTGGAACTGACGGTAATTTACAAGCTGTTAAAATCACCAAAGTAGAATTACCTGGTGGTCAAAATCAAAGTCGAAATGCAAGCAGGTCAAGACCAGCCGGAGCTCAAAATGGACAAGGTTTTGGAGGAAGTACTGATCGAACTAGAATAATTGGTACAGTTAAATCTTTTGACGATAAAAGTGTTACAGTCACAGCTTTTAATCAAAATGAAACTACGGTAAATTTACAGTCATCAACGGTTTTTGCAGTTCAAGCCGATGGAGCAGTGGCAGACCTAAAAGCTGGTCAAACAATTCAAGTTGTAGGTGCTACTACTTCGGGAGTTACCTCAGCTTCAAATATAACTATACAATAATATGCCTCAAAAATTACTACTGATTGAAGATGAAGAACGAATGGCCCAATCCCTCGTTAAAGGTTTAACTAAAAGTGGCTATGAAGTCGTTTGGCTAGCTAATGGCTGGGAGCTGGATAAACAAAATTTAGAAGAGTACTCACTGGCAATTGTCGACTGGATGCTACCTGGAGCCAGTGGCCTGGATATAATCCGCAAATGGCGGCGAAATAAGGTTGAACTGCCTGTGTTGATGCTTACCGCCAAGGGTCAAACAGCCGACAAAGTCCTAGGTCTAGAGTTTGGAGCTGATGACTACCTGACCAAATTTTTTGAATGGGACGAATTGGTTGCCAGGGTAGGGGCCTTGATCCGCAGAAGTAGTAAAAATAAAGCCGTACTTCAGCTTGGACCGATTCGACTAGAAAAAAATAAAAACCAATTTTACGAAAACAATAAACTAGTCGAGCTTACAAAAACAGAGTACAAAATTTTGGAGTATTTTTTTAATTTTCCAGACAAAATAAGCACTCGAGAGCAGCTCTTTGAAGCAATTTACTATAAAGATTATGAAGCTAATTCCAATGTTTTGGAAAGACATATAAAAAGTATTCGTAAAAAATTTAAATATGACCCTATTCTCACAATTTACGGCCGTGGTTACAGGCTCAAAACTACAGACCCAGTTTAGAAAAACCAGGTTAAGTATTTCATTGTTGATTGCCCTGCTGCTGACTCCTATTTTGGTACTTTCGGGCTTTAATGTTTACCTAACAACCAAGGTAAATTTGCAGGTACAAAAAGACAGGCAGATCTCGGCTATGTCTAAGAGACCAACGATACTGCTTGGGGAAGAGTTTTTAGCAGAACAGGAGCTAGTCCGGCAAAATATTTTAGAGGAAGTTGGTCAAAGAGTCTTGGTTGGTCAAAGCTTGATTTTTGTTTATTTAATGACACTTTCATGGTTTAGTTTGTACTTTTTACTTAAACCGTTATCGGATTCTCAGGTTCTAAAAGAAAAGTTTTTGGCTCAAGCCAGCCACGAGCTTCGTACTCCACTGGCAATTCTATATTCTGAGCTGAGTCTGAATAAAAATAGTAAAAACCTGTCCGAGCTTAAACAAGTCCATCAAGAGGCTATTATTGAAATTAAAAGACTTCAAAACCTCAGCGATACACTTTTAAGTCAGTTGGACGATCAGCAGCAAAACGAAGAACAAACTCAGTTAAAACCTTCACAAATTGTGGATCAAATTATTTCAAAATTGGAAGCAATTGATGATAAGAATTTAAGCTTTGAAAATAAAATTCCAGCTAAATTTGCTTTAACTACTCAGGCCAATAAATTTTACCAGTTGTGGTTTAATCTATTGGATAATGCTTTGAAATATTCTTCAGCAAAGGGTTTGGTTAGTATCGACTTCGACTTGGATCAAAAAAAGTTTAGCCTCGTAAATCCAACTGAAGTAGTGCAAATCAAACCAGGTGTAGGTCTACAAATTTGTGAGGATTTATCCCAGCAACTAGGGTTTGAGCTAAGGTATGAAGTGGTTGATGGAAAGTGTAGGGTGGAGATTAAGACGGTTTCTTAATGAATAATATTGTGTCTTGGCATCCCGGATACAAGTATAGGGAGTTTAAACCCTTCTCCTACTTAAACACCGAAATTACAATCACCCCAACTATCATAATGGCTGCTCCTACAAAACGATAGGCAAAATTCTTTTCTTTAAAAAAGATAGTTCCTAAAATTACACTAAAAAGTGTCCCAAAGCGAAGTAGGGCAGAGTTTAAACTGGCAGGCATTTGCAGGACAGTGACTGTTTGAGCAACTATGGAAAAGCCTACGAATAGTCCCATCAAAATAAACTCTAGTTTGTGTTTTAGAATTGTAGGGATAAAGTTTTTATCTTTTTTAAAGGCTAACGGAATCAGAATCAAAAACATGAGCAGTCTAGTAGAAAAAGTCCAAAAATAGGCGTTGCTTTCTCTGGCTCCAATTTTTCCAACGATAGTGTCTAGTCCCCAGATAAAGGAAACTATTAACATGTATTGGCTACCTCGATCAGTGAAAAGGTGTTTTATCGGCTCCAAAAAAGATTTAGTTTCTTTGGTTAATTTTAGAATATAAGCTCCGAAGGTGATCAAAAGGATTCCTACTAGCTGGATAGCATTTGGTATTTCGCCAAGTAAGAATGGGGCTAATAGCAATGTCCAAAATGTGGAAAAATTTAGAATTGGAATAGTTACCGACAGGTCGCTAACACTAAAGGCTTTGTGTATAAGTACCTGAGTGATAGCTAGCATTATACCCGTAAACAAAAAGACAAGTAGCCACAAAGGGCTGAGATTAACTCTAAAATTGTTGTTAAAAAACAATGTTGGAGCAATACAAATAACAATACACAAACTCACTCCTACAGATAGAGTGTAAGGGTTCATTTTGCCTGAAAGTCTTTTAGCTAAGGTATCTTTGGAAGATTGACCAAGGGCAGCGACAATGGTTAGTAGTGTCCAAAACATGAAAATTATTAGGCGTCTACTTTTTGACTGTTTTTAATTTTGAGGCTGATGTTACCGGCTTCTACGGTTTCTCGAATATTTCCAACTTTATCTTTTTCAGCTTGGTTTAAGCCCAGGATTTTCTGACCGTTTGTAGTTGCTAAATCTGCCATTTGTTCAATATCAGAAAGGTGGCAAGCATGGATGGTAGTTTTTAATTCTGACCACATGTCGCCATCGTTGAACGGTGTGTAGACATCGCCAATTGTATCTGTGCCTAGACCCACAGTGATTCCGTGTGCTAGAAGCTCATCAACTGGTGGGGTGGAGTTGTGCCAAGGCATTAGAGTTTCGTTTCGAACAGTATCAATCCAGGCATTGGAGCAGCAAATAACCATAAAGGCTGCATCTTGCATCTTTTTATAAACCATCTCGCGGTAATCTTTGTTTTGGGTGGCTAGCGAAATACAGTGAATACCAGCAACCTTGCCTTCTAGACCATATTCTAAAGTTTTATCCACTAAAAGTTCAGTTTGTTTTTGGCTCGGTTTGTGCATTTGATCCACATGACAGTGAACCATTTTGTTGTATCTTTTTGCAGTTTCCATTAGTACATCGATATGTTCTGCATCTCTATCCCCATCTGCTTCAGGGAGTCCGCCAATAATATCTACAAATTCGCTAGCCTTATCAAACCAGTACCTTGTTTCCTTGGTTAAAACACCGTAATGAAGTTGATTTGAGAATTTTAAAATAATTCTATCTCCATAATTTTCTTGTAGTTTAATCGCTGCTTTCATCACCTTGTCTTCAACTACTGGATCAATATCAATATTTGTACCCAAGGCCTTTACTCCCTGTCCAATCATATCTTCAATAACCTCGGACATTCTGTCGTAGTAATCATCTACAGTAGAGTTTCTCTTGATAGAATCGTTGACCACCCATTTTTCCTGCATGTAATTTTCCACTGAGCCAGTTTTCTGTAGGTTCTCGTTAATGCCCTCATAGATATGAATATTAGCGGGGGTGATGGTGTTGGCCCTATCAATGTGAGCGTGGGTATTGATCCAGCCTCCTCGAGAATTAATTTTATCCATTAAGATTTTTTTGAAAACGTAGGTAGCCATAATAATTAGTTTAAATTTGGGTTTGAAGTAATTTTAAGAGTGAAGTTTTCTTTAAGGGTAATCTGGAATTGGGGTTGTCTATCTAGTTCAAAAGTAAGGCAGTGGATACCCCCTCCTGATTTGATAAACTCAGAGATATCTGCCTGGATTACAGTATAGCCTAAAAACTCAACTTTGTCTTTAAAAGTTTGGCTTCCGGTTTGCATAAAGACTGAGTTTTCAGTAACTACGCTATTGGCCGCAAAGGCTTCAATTTCTTGGGTTGTAAATTCAATTAAGTTTGGGAAAAGCTGCTCCAATTTAGTTATTGATTTTTCAGCTAGGGCAGGTGGGTAGTAAAAAGCTGTGGTTTGATTCAAGACAAAGAAGCAGGTATCGAGGTGGTAAAATTTTTCGTTGATTAATTTAAGAGGGATAAATTCCACTTTGTATTTCTTTTCGATGTATTTGTAGGTGTCGCTATTGTTTCGAAAACCTTCCCCGATAAAAAACTTACCGTTCCAAGGGATGCACTCTCCTCCACCTTCAAAAGTTAGCTGCTTAGGTAAAGTGTCTACTCTATAACCTTGATCGATAAACCACCTTTTGTATTCTAGGCTTTCTCCTTGTCTTTGGGTGTATTTAAAGTTACTCAGGAGTAAAATTTTTCTTTCTTTACTAACTATCAGTCCTTGATCGGCAGCAAAAACCATATCGGCAAGGCCTTTTTTCTGATCCAAAATTTCCACTTCAATCCCGCTAGCCTTATAAGCTGCAACCAAATTGTGCCATTGATCCAAGGCTTTTTGAGTATCAACAGTGCCTGGTTTCATCCAAGGATTGATTTGATACTCTACCTGAAAGTGGTTTGGGGTGCACATGAGGACTTTTTTAAGCATATAGAATTTTGGGCAAAAAAAATTCCAGGTGGTGACCTGGAAAGTTAAAAAATAGTAGAAATCAAAGCTGCGACGAGTGCCTCTTTGTGGCAAATAAATGAAGTTGATTTTGTTTTTTCAAGCGTCATAGCTTGAGTGATATTATTAGTATAATTTTGTAGGTTTTGTCAAAGGAAAATTTTCTTGTTTTAGTTTTAAAAGTATTGGTAGCTGTCTGGACAATTTCTCTAGCAGGTTGCTGGAGATTTGAAAGTCCTCAAATGAAATCACATTTCAAGAAAGGCTTTACAACTGAATTTACCCTACCAACGACATAAATCACCACTCGATTTTGCTAATTCTCTTATTGAGACAAGTGGCTCAGCCAATCCCACGTTTGAACTAGTAAATATAAATTACAAGTTGAGTTTTTATGTAGGGCGTTATACTATAAGGTTTCTGCCACAACCTGTGGCAATATTTCTGGCTGAAGTTGTAAATCCAAAACCCTAATTTTCAGTAGTACGATTTTTTCGTATACCTGGCCTCCATCTCTACCAAATTACCCTTTGTGAAGCGGCTATCGACCGATGGCGACTTGGGTAACTCCGCTTACGCCCGTACCGCACTATATTGCGTAGGCCTATTCGGTAGGAGTAGAAGCGATGCCCCACTCCCGGGGGCGCGGGTGCCACAATAACTCATCAAAGAAATCTGAATCCAAGCCTTTAAGTTAAATTGTTTTTCGAACTAATTTTCAAACAAACCTATATAATTTTCAAAATAAAAAATTCGGTTACGTTTAAATTTAGTTTTTTCTTTCAGAATCCCTAGTTTTTCAAGATCGTTTAGTAGGTTATTGGCTGCAGTTTTTGAAATTTTTAAAAGAGTTTCAACTGAGGCTACGTTTACTATGGGATGTGAATACAAATAGTCTATCAACTTTTTAGCATTTTTCCCCTTTTTCCCAAGTTCCAAAATTTTGCTTTCCAATTGGCTTTTTAAATTAACAATTTTTTGCAAAGTTTGAAGGTTGTTGTTTGCAGTTTCGTAGACACCCACAAGGAAAAATTTCAACCAAGGTTCTAAACCTTTTTGACCCCTAGCTAAATCCAAATTTTCGTAGTACAAATTTCTATTTTTTTCAAAAAACTGGGATATATATAAAACTGGCTTATGAAGTAATTGGGCTTGAATTAAGTATAATATAATAACCAATCTTCCAACTCTACCATTTCCATCTAAAAAAGGATGAATAGTTTCAAATTGAAAGTGTATAATTCCGGCTTTAATTAAATCTGGGCAGTCATTGTAGTGCAAAAATTTCTCCAAATCTGAAGTCAATTCGCCTATATGTTCAAAGCTTGGCGGGATAAAATGTGCATCCGAAATAGTCACACCTCCAATCCAGTTTTGGCTGGTTCTAAACTCCCCTGGATTTTTGTTTTTACCTCGCACTCCTTGCATTAAAACATTGTGTATTTCCTTGATTAATCTAGTTGAAATAGGCAGCGTATCTAAACGATTAATACCATAATTAAGAGCCTTTGTATAATTTTTAACCTCTTCAATTTCATCCCTTTTTTCATCGTCAAACAAACCCTCTTCCAAAAATAAATCATCGATTTCGGTTTTAGTTCCTTCGATTTTATTACTATCTACAGCTTCTTTGGAGATATGCATTTGTATAAAAAAATCCACGTCGGGCACAAAGGATGAAAACGCCCTGAGTTCAGCTAGTTTATCGGTGGCTTTAATGCAGAGGTTATAGACGTCACTAGAAAAAGTATGATCTATATTGATAGGATCTGGTAGAAAATAACTATAACCATTCGGAGATTTAAGATTTGTACCCATAATTTCAATTTGAAGGTTAAAATAATATATAGATTATTATAATTAAGTTTAGTACTGTCAAACTTATCTATAAAATTCTATAGTAAAGTTTAAAGTTCTAAAGTGTACTATGATTATTTAGAGTTTCCTTTTTGTCACACTTCCAACCTCCATTTGAACTTGTAAATTGGAGTGCCAAGCCATAATTTCCAACCGTACGATTTTTTCGTACACACAGAGCGTCATCCTATTCAAATTGCCCCTTGCAAGGGGCTGGCGGCGTAGTCGACTGGGGTTATTATTCATTATTAGTTTTTCATTATGAATTGCTTACACCCGCACCGCTACTGGGTTGCGTAGGCCTATTCGGTAGGAGTAAAGTGATGCCTCACTTCCGGGGACGCGGGTGGAATCTAAAGTTCATCAAAGAAATCTGAATCCAAACCTTTAAGGTCGATTGTTTTTCGTACTGACACGCCAATATTGTGCTTGTACATTAGTCTAATAAGCTTTGGACCATCTATTAAAATCACTTTTTCTGATCGACTTTTTAAATATTCCTCTACTGAGCTGGAAAACTTGGCTGTGGTTATAAATACGCCTTTGGTAGTGCCTGTCATTGCCCCTACAAACTTTTGAATGTCGGGCCGTCCAACGCTGCTACCATCTTGGAATTTTTTGGCTTGGATGTAGATTTTTTCAAAGCCTAGTTCATCTGCCTGTATAATCCCATCGATTCCACCATCGTTGGTGTAACTAGTGACAGTGCTATACTCTTCTTTACCATATCCCATGGCCACAAGTAGCTTATTTACAAGGTTTTCAAACTGTCGAGGTGTAATTTTATCCACTTGATCTTTAATCTCTGACTGAGTTTGCAGTTCTTTATTAGCTAAAGCTGTGTCAATTTCTTCATCTGGCGTACCTTCCAAAGTTAGTTCTTCAATTTTGTCTTTAAATTCGTGCTTTTCTCGAAGTAATGGATTATAAAAAGCATTATTTTTAGAATCTGGATAGAGTTCGACAATTTTTGCTGGAGTTAAAAAATCTAAACCGAGCTTCAAAGTTTGCTGCCCTCTATCTGTAATTTCGTGATAACCACGTTCTGGTTGAATCAGTAAACCCGCCTTTTTCAAAAAAGTTGTGGCCCAACCAATTCTGTCTGCAACTCTCGTTAAACCGCTACTTACTCTTTCAGCCAATTCTTCTGGTGTTAGCTTAAACTCTATACCTAGACTATCTAAAAATTCATATCTGGTATGGACTTTACCGTCTCCATAATGCTTTAAAAGCGGCAACATTAGTTCGTGAAATTTTGGAATGGGCATGAGGTTATATGTGACTTTAAGAAATTAATTTTAAAAAGGCTGGATTAAAGAATATTTTGTTTTTATGGCTGTCTCTAGCTTGGATAAAATCCAATTTAACCAATAAGTTTAGATATTTGGAGGCAGTGTTACGACTAATTTGCAAATGCTTTTGAATATTTGAAATAGAGTAAAAAGGGTTGATAAACAAGTATTCTAAAAGCTCTTGTGAGTAAATTTGTGGTAGTTTTTTTTGTATTTGCTCGTGATAGTATTTTTGTAACTCTTTAATATTGGCAATCAGATTGTAGCTAAATTGGGATTTTTCAAGTATGGCTTTAGTAAGATATTGCACTATAGATTGAAATTTTTTGTGTTTTTGTACGTCTCGTAAAGCTAAATAATAATATGTTCGAGTCCGTAAAATATAGTCACTGATAAACAAGCATGGGTAGCTAAGTAGTTTGTTATGAATTAAAAATAAAATAATAAGCACCCTCCCTGTTCTGCCGTTGCCATCCACAAATGGGTGTATAGACTCAAATTGAGCATGTAAAACTGCAGTCTTTACCAGAATATCAATCTCTTTAAAATTATTTGCAAAATCCAACCAATTCTCTAAATATTTCAAGAGCAACTTTTTACCTATTGGTGGTCTGTGAAGGACTTGGCCAGTAGCTGTATTTGCAATAACTACAGGTTCCATATCTCTGATTCCGTACTGATCAGGCAATAAAATTTGTTGTACCAGTAGTATTAGATCTAAATCGAATTTTTGTTTATGTGTAATATACTCAAATCCAGCCAGCAGTGCATCTTTATAATTTTCAGTTAATCTTTGCTCTATCGTAAGAGTTTTCATGCCCTTTATACTTATTTCTAGCTGCTCCAAGATAGTACTATTTATACTCTCGATATTGCTACTTTTGACTGATTCGATAATGACAGTGGGTGCCAGCAGCAGCTCCAAACTATCCATATTTGCCAACACCCCATCTAGCTTGCCTAGGGAAAAATAGGTTTGTTTAAGTAAAGCTTGAGTTTGATTGCCTACTATTTCAAAAGAAGTTGGACTCAAAAACTCTAAATCATGGTTTTGTACCTCAGGTTTGTGCATATTATTTATATGTGCTTAAAATAATAACTTTTTTGTGCATATAGTCAATCTAAAAATTCAGTACAAACTTTTTCGGTCAGCTTAAACCATTAAGATAAAAAGTCTACAAACTCATAACCAGGATGAACTTTACCGTCGCCATAATGCTTTAAAAGCGGCAACATTAGTTCGTGAAATTTTGGGATGGGCGTAATGGTATTGTTTGGTTTTATTGATTAAATAGTAAGCGTAAATTAAAACTCCCCTCCAGAAATATCGAAAAATCTTTCAAAAAATCTAGTTAGTTTGCTGAGTACACTTTCACGTTTTTTAGTTCTTTCGCCTGTTGCTGAAAATAGTGAAACAGGTGGCAAAACTTTGGAAATTGATGTGCCTGTGGTGGCTAAAACTCCATCTCTAAAAGCATTTTTGATAAAGTTGTAAGTGGCGTCTGGATCTAGGTTTTCGGCGGCTATGATCTGATTCAATTCCTCTACTTTCTTTTCTTGGACAAAAGTTTGCCAATCTTGATCTACAATCGAACTTACATCTAAATTGGTGATAAATTGGTTTATCAAATCTTTTTTATTTCTCAGCTCCAAACTTGAATCTATGGCCTTGTTGATGTCTACCAAAATCTCTTTATCCTTGTTGTGGCTTTGGCGATACTGCTTAATTAGCTCAATTATGAAATCAATGTTAATTTCGACTTGCTTGATTAGCTCCATTTCAAAGACTAAATCGTCATTTACATTCTCCTTTTCTACCTCAGAATTTTTTCTAAACTCTTTGTACAAATCAATGTATTTACTGTGATAATCTTGCACATTTCTATCGGTTAAAATCTCATTGCCGCTAAATTCATCAAAAGCTGTGAGGATATTTTTAACTCTTAGAATTCCCCCATAAAGCTTGATAAAGTCTTTTTGATCTTGCTCGCCTAAAATTATTTCCGAGACTGGGAATTTTTCTAGTAATTCTGTCACCATGCTTTCGTAGCCTCTGATTTCTTTTTCGTCATCTTTATAACCTTTGTAGTAGTCGCTATAAGCTTTTAAAAGTACAATTCCGCCTGCTTCTTTGTTGCCAAAAAGAGAAATTGCTTCGTTGGTGGCTTTTTCCAAATTACGAAAACAAACAATATTCCCAAAAGTTTTGACGCTGTTTAATATTCTATTTGTACGTGAAAATGCTTGTAAAAGTCCATGCAAACGGAGGTTTTTGTCTACCCAAAGTGTATTTAGAGTCGTCGCATCAAAACCAGTTAAAAACATGTTTACTACAATCAAGACATCAACCTCTCGATTTTTTACCCTAAGACTTACATCTTTGTAATAATTTTGAAACTTGTCGGCTGAAGTATCGTAAGATGTCCCAAACATGGAGTTGTAATCAACAATTGCACCCTCAAGAAAATCTCTGGAACTGACATCAAGTCCGCTGGTATCTTCTGAGTTTTCATCAATCACTCCATCCACGTCTGGTTCATTTACTCCAAAGCTAAAAATGGTAGCAACTTTAAGTTGTTTATCACTTGATAAATCTGCAAGCTGTCTTTTAAATTCTAAATAATATTTTTTAGCTACATCAATGGAAGTTACTGCAAATATTGAGTTAAACCCAGCAAGTCTTCGATCTTTTAAATTATAAAAAACGTTTCGTTTAGTTTTCTGATCAAAATGCTCGCGAATATAACCAACAATATTTTCTAAGCGTTTAGGTGATGCCAAAATTGCTTCACGATCAATATCACTTACTTTTTTATCTTCAATATTTTCCGCCTCTTTCACAGTTGAAACGTAATCAACCTTGAACGGTAAAACATTTTTGTCGGCAATGGCGTTTACAATTGTGTAAGTATGAAGTTTTTCACCAAAAGCTTGCTCTGTGGTTTTGAGGTCTACTCTGCCTGAGGATGAACTATTTAAGGCAAAAATAGGCGTCCCAGTAAAGCCAAAAATGTGGTAATTTTTAAAGGCTTTGGTAATTGCAGCGTGCATGTCTCCAAACTGGGAACGGTGACACTCATCAAAAATCAAGACTACATGTCCATCAAAAATAGTGTGTCCTGAGTTTCGGCCAATAAACCTATCCAGCTTTTGAATTGTGGTAATTATAATTGGTTGGTTGGTTTTACCACTTTTTAAAGTTGCCCGATTTGGTTTAGTTAATTGTTCGGCAAGAATAGACGTGTTTGTATTACTATTAGCAGCACCGTCAGCAAATTTATTATATTCCTTCATTGTCTGATAGTCCAAGTCTTTCCTATCTACAACAAAAATCACCTTATCTACATCACTAAGTTTACTGGCTAGTTGAGCTGTTTTAAAACTAGTTAAAGTTTTCCCTGACCCAGTGGTATGCCAAATATAGCCTCCTGCTTCAACCGTTCCAAGTTTTTTGTAGTTGGTACTGGTTTCTATTCTGTTTAAAATCCTTTCTGTAGCTACAATTTGGTATGGCCTCATCACCAGCAAAAGGTTATCTGATGTAAAAACACAATACTTGGTTAAAATGTTTAAGATTGAGTGCTTAGCAAAAAATGTCTTAGCAAAATCCATCAAATCCGTAATCGGCCTATTTGTAGAATCAGCCCACCAGCTAGTAAATTCAAAGCTATTGCTAGTTTTTTTGTCCTTTTTAGATGAGTTTTCGCCTGATTCTTTTATATGCTGAAAACGAGTTGTATTGCTATAATATTTGGTATGAGTGCCGTTGGAAATGATAAAAAGCTGAACATATTCAAAAAGCCCAGAAGCAGCCCAAAAGCTTTCTCTCTGGTATCTATTAATCTGGTTGAAAGCTTCAGAAATAGCCATTCCACGGCGTTTTAACTCGACATGAATCAAAGGTAAACCGTTCACGAGTATAGTCACGTCATACCTATTTGAGCGTTGTCCGTCCTCAGTGGCGTATTGATTGATAACTTGTAAAATATTGTCGTGAACATTGTCTTTTTTGATCAGATAAATATTTTTGACCGTTCCATTGTCACATTTTAGGTTTTTAATATGGTCTTCTTGAATCGTAGCTGTCTTTTCTTCAATGCTTTGATTAGGGTTGGATAATTCACTAACAAAAAAGTTTTGCCACTCGTTGTCGCTAAATTTATAATCATTGAGTTTTTCCAGTTGCTGTCGTAAATTCAAAACCAAATCATCCTCAGTTGTAATTTTCAAATACTCATAGGCTTGAGACTCAAGTTGCTTTATAAAAGCCTTTTCAAGCTGGTCTTCACTTTGGTAATAATTTTCCCTTACAGAATCAAAAGAATACTCAGAAACAACCGTACTTTGTGGGTTTTGAGCGACGAGGTTGAGATTTTTAGCTGACATATAACAAAGCAAGAATTTTAATTTTAAGTTGATTTAGTTTTTCTCTCCACCGATTGTATTGATTCTAAAAAGGCTTTTTCTACATCACTTAAAGTCTTTTGTTGATACTTTTTGTATTCTAAAGTGGCTTTGTCGATTGCTTTTTCGTGACTAATCTTACCTGCATTTTGAAGTAATTGCTCTCCAGTGGAGGTTAAAATTGCATCCAGATGCTTGGCCCAATCTTCCATTTTCATAGGATTTTCTCGTTCAGCCTGACGCTGTGCAAAGTCTAAATATCCTGAAACAATCTGTCCTAAAGCTCTTAATTCTTTGGAATTTAAATAGTTTTTTGCAACTGTTACATCTTTAAGTTGTGGTTTTGTACCTGTAAAAGTAGTAAGCCCCATAAATTCTTTTTCGCTATCAGCTCGATTATAAATTACCTCAGCAGCTGTTTGACCGTGCACTGCATAATGCATTTTATTTTGTACTTTTTTAAAAAACTCTATAGAAGTTTCAACCTTAGGATCATAATCAATACTGGTGGCATAAATCTCCAAAATCTGGCGGTAAAACACTTTTTCGCTGGTACGAATATCACGAATCCTCTCAAGTAGTTCTTGCCAATAATTACCTCCACCAAGATTTTTAAGCCTGTCGTCGTCCATGCTAAAACCTTTTACGGTATAGTCCTTTACAATTTCTCTTGCCCACTTACGAAACTGTACTGCCCTGTCGTTTTCTATTTTGAAACCAACAGAAATAATTGTTTGAAGATTGTAATAATCAAGTAGTCTTTCAACTGATCTACTACCTTCTTTTTGAACTGTTAAGTATTGCTTAATAGTTGCCGTATTAATCTCGTTATCTTCAACTAATTTGTTTAAATGTTGTTTAATTGCTGGCACCGAAACACCATACAGTTCTGCCATCATTTTTTGTGTCATCCAAATGTTGTCATCTTCATACCTAAGCTCAATAGTTTCTTCGCTTTTCCCATTGGAAGTTATAAATTTAAGATATTCAGCGGTGGAAGATTGGATTGTTATTTTTTTTGGCATAATTCGCTCAGCTGTATTGATAATTTTAACTTAAGATATTTAAAAGTTCATTATTCATATAATATGATAGTTTAACTAATATATGCTTAGTTATATATAAGCAAAATCACATTTTACTGATATGTTGTAAAGGACATATAAGAATAATCTAAATTTCTACTTCACGGTCTCCTCAAAGCTTAAAAGCTCATTACGATAATACTCATACTGTTGCCGACGGGCTTTGAGCTCAGCTGGAAGACCAATAGAAATATTGTTTACCAAGGCATCAAATTTATCTAAAATAGCAACAATCCGTTCTTGTTCGAGAAGAGGTGGTAAGTTTACTTTAAGATTTTTTACAAAAGATAGGTTCGCCATAGCAAATTTTTCGTTAGCTAAATCTGTAAATAAGCTATATTTAGATCTGCAAATGTAATACAAATACGAAGGGTTTAGTTCATTTAAATCTAACGGATAAAGTGCCGACATATTTTGATTGATCGAAGCTTCAAAGGGCAAAAAAGCAACTTTACCAATTGTAGCTCCAACCAAAGCAATCAAAGTTGTATCTTTCTTTTGCAACTTAGCTGATGACTTTTTTAATCCTTCCTCAGTTATTTTAGCGGTAATTTCAGTAACAGTTTTTTGATTTTTACAAACTGTAGAGCCAAGCCAATTTATAGTTCCGTTTTCCCAATATATTGGCTCTGCTTTAGAGGGAGTACCGCCCGATTGAATAGTGCAAAGGTCACTTAACTTATATTCTTTATAATTGTTGTTTTGCATTAACAAATTGAAATGCCAGTCATACTGCTTCTTCCTCGCCTCCAGCTCTGACTCCAGCTCTGACTCCAGCTCTATAAATGAGTCTAAAATTCTAACTATTTCTTGTTGGACTGCGAGGGGCGGGATGGGGATTTTTAGCTTTTTTAAATCACTCATTGGAATGCTTGCAACAGGAGAGCCAACGATTTTTTTCTCATAAATATCTTTTGCATTTGCCGAGTTTAAATAATATAATAAAAAGCCAGAATTTAAAACATTAGAATCAGGCTTAATTACATAAACACCTTCTTTGATATTCCAATTTTTTGGTGTTTCACGGACTAATGCAGTTCTACCAATAGTGCCAGTTCCAGAAAACAAAACGTCACCTGCCTCTAAATTTGATCTATTATTAATAAGCTTTAATGCTTCATCATCTACCCTATCTGTTTTTTCCAAGAAGTTTACATTAAATCCACTTAATTCTCTAACAGTAATATAATAATTTTTCGCATTTGGCGAGTTTAAAACAAAATTTTTACGAGGATTTAAACCTGTTTTTAAAGATAAAATAACTTCACCAAGCTCCTTAAACTCCACACCATTTGGGCATAGTTGGTTGATTAGGTTTTGGAGGGGGTTTGGGGTGGGCATATTCGTAATTCGTAATTTTTAATTGGTAATTGATTCATCATTTGGTAAAAACTTCTCAATTTCGGCTTCTAATTCTTCTGGATTTGGTAAATAAAGTTGATATTTAGATACAAACATTTGGTTACTAATTCCACCCATGGCGTACTCCATTTTTATATCATTTTTTTCTGCACTCAAAATTATGCCAATTGGCTCATTGTCACCTTCTGTATTTTCTTCTGCTTTAAAATAATTTAGATACATATTCATTTGCCCTACATCGCTGTGGTCTGCTTCACCAATTTTTAGGTCTATCAACACAAAACACTTTAAAATACGGTGGTAAAAGACCAAATCTATATAGTGGTGTCGACTATCAAAACTAATACGAAATTGTCTTTTTACAAAAGTAAAACCTTTGCCAAGCTCTAGCAGAAACATTTGCAAATTATCAATGATTTTTTGTTCCAACTCTGCCTCTGAAAAACTATAAGACTCTGGAATACCTAAAAACTCTAAAACGTAAGGCTCTTTGATTATATCTTCTGGTTTTTGAATACTTTGGCCAGTGCGGGCTAATTCCAAAACCTCATTCTTGTCTTTTCCAGTAGCAAACCTCTCAAAAAGCATTGATTGTTTTTGCCTTTTAAGCTCTCTAACTGACCAATTTTCTAATATAGATTGTTTTTCATAAAAACTACGAGCAAGTTCATTTTCCACTTTTAAAATCTCAAAATAATGACTCCAGCTTAATTTGTGAGACAGCGTTTCACTTTTTGGAAATTGAATATACAAAAGCCTCATATAAGTAAGGTTACTCCTACTAAAACCTTTCCCATATTTTTTAAGCTCAGTAGCTAAATTTTTAAGTAATTCGGTTCCATATTCAGCCTTGATATTACCTTTTTGCTCAAATTCCACAATATTTTTACCAATTTCCCAGTAAGTTTGAAGTAGTATGGTATTAACACTTAATGAAGCCGTATTTCTGCCCTTTTCAAGAATATCTGATATGGCAACTGCTAAATTTTGGTAATTGGAAATTAGTGACATAATATTTGTTTGATTAACTTTTTATCTATGATAATATTTTTTCAAGTTTGCAAATTATAAGTTTTCTAAGGTGCTTAAAATACTGGCTGTTTGGTCATTGTTTGTTGATTAGAGTTTGGAAGAGGTTAGGAAAAGAAATTCTCGTAATTCGTAATTTTTAATTAGTAATTGACTTAACAATCTCATCAATAGCCACTCTCAGTTCTCCTTGCCTAGCTACAATTCTCTCAATCTCGGCATTTAGCTTGGTTATATCCACTACCTCCCTAGTATCCTCAGCGACCACATAGCTACTCACCGCTATATTATAATCATTTTCAGCAATGGTTTTATTTTCCACCAGTTTAGCAAAATACTGAATGTCTTTTCTTTCTTTAAAAGCTTCCAAAATTTTTAGTCGGTTGTTTTCGCTCAGTTTATTTTTATTTCCACCCCTGACAAACTCGCTAGAAGCGTCTATAAATAGAGTACTATTATCACTTTTACTTTTTTTCATTACCACTATACAGGTACCAATTGTAGTTCCAAAAAATAGGTCTGGCGGTAATTGAATTACGGCGTCAATGTAGTTGTTATCAATTAGGTATTTACGGATTTTAGCCTCTGCTCCGCCTCTGTAAAGCACTCCTGGAAATTCTACAATGGCTGCCGTACCGGTGGTAGATAGCCACGAAAGCATGTGTAGCGTAAAGGCTAGATCGGCTTTACTTTTTGGAGCTAGCACTCCAGCAGGGCTAAACCTTGGATCGTTGATAAGTAGAGGATTTGCGTCGCCTTCCCAGTTTATAGAATACGGTGGATTAGAAACAATAGCGTCAAAAGGCTCTTCATCCCAGTGTTTTGGATCAATCAGTGTGTCACCGTGTCCGATGTTAAACTTTTCGTAGTTTATGTCGTGCAAAAACATGTTTATACGGCACAAATTGTAGGTGGTCAGGTTGATCTCCTGCCCATAAAAACCTTGCCTTACATTGTCTTTACCAAGCACTTTGGCAAATTTTAATAGTAGCGAACCAGAGCCACAACACGGATCATAGACTTTATTTACTTCAGTTTTTCCAACCGTGGTGATTTCAGCCAAGAGTTCGCTTACTTCTTGAGGTGTATAGTATTCTCCTCCAGATTTTCCAGCATTGGAGGCGTACATAGCCATCAAATACTCATAAGCATCTCCAAAAGCGTCGATAGTATTGTCGGCAAAATCACCTAGTTTTAGTCCTCCAATGGCTTCTAAAAGTTTAATCAAATTTTGATTTCTTTTTTCTACACTACCGCCAAGTTTATTTGAATTTACATCCAAATCATCAAAAAGCCCTTTTAAATCGTCTTCGCTGGCAGCACCTTTGGCGGAGTTTTCAATATTATTAAAGATTTTAGATAGAGTTTCGTTTAAATCACTATCATTTTTGGCATTCTTGGCTACATTTATAAAAAGCTCACTAGGTAAAATATAAAAACCTTTGTCTCCAACTACTTCATTTCTACCAAACTCTGCTTTATCATCTGACAGCAACCTATAATCAAAACTAGGATCTATTCTTCTTTGCTCAACGTTTATATAGCTAGTTATATTTTCACTTATAAACCTATAAAACAAAATCCCCAGCACATACTGCTTAAAATCCCATCCATCCACACTTCCACGTAAATCATTAGCAATCTGCCAAATGGTTTTGTGAAGTTCAGCACGCTCCTGTTCCTTGGTCATATTTGGATTAATTTCTTTTTGGGACATAATAATTTTAAGGGCTAAATATTGCTATTTAACGCTGATAATTTAAACACAAATCTCATTAACAACTTCCCCACTTTAAGCAACTACCGCTCAGGTGTTAATTTTACTAACTAGTAAATAAAGATACTAGCTTTTCTAAGAGTCGCAGACCTAAGGCTAATTGGACAGCAAACTGCTGACTTTTTTCAACATCTTTTTTCTATACCCAATATTAGATTTTAAAAATACCAGGCTAAGTTTACTAGACAGTGTCTAGGATTTTGTACGAACCAAATATAAATATTCGTTAAAACTTTTAACTGGAAAAGGCCTATAATCTAAAATCTTTAGCTCATATTTCTAAACAATTTCATGCAAAAGACAATTTAGAATTTATCTTCTAGCTTATCTTAGCTATTTAATCATGTAAAGTGGCAAATGTAGCTCCAATATTTAGGGTATTGCCTTAATTGATTACAAATTTTATATGTTTGAAAATAGGAGAAATTCTGAAAACCAAAATGCAGATATAGATGAGGAGAAACCTAATGCTTCTTTAGTTCAGTTTTTTATACATCAAGCTCAAAAACACGGTGATTTAGGCAAAGCATACCCATGGGTTGCCAATCCTGAAATACCTCAAGAATCTAACGTTAATTCAAATACTGAGGGTATAGATTTTTTGAATGAGGAATATATTCGCAGAATGAGAGCTGATATTGATCGCGAGTACCTAGAAAACGGCTATAGTACAAAGGGCCTATCAAATAAAACATTTCATATTGCCCAACAGCAAGAGGGTTATACCGATGACTTGGATGACACTATGTAATTTGTTCTAGTAATTATAATTTAGAATACTGTGTCTGCGTTTTTCCAACACTCTAATTCACACCCATAACCCAAAACCCCCACAAACTCAGGGATAAAATACAGTTTTTCTGTGGCTTTACTTACATATTGGTCAAATTATGTAAATTTGTTGGCGTATACAGCATAATACATAAAAATCACCTCACTTTTTTTACATATCCCCAAAAACATGTAAAATTTAACTCAAATTTGCTAAATTACTGCTAGATTACAAGGTATTAAATATTCCTGGTTTGAGGGTAGGGAATTGGAGGTTATAGCTTGTTTTTTTAAAGAATACTGCTTTTAACCAACCGCATACAAAGCTAAAGCAGGTAATAGTCTAAGAAATTCAATGCCATGCGTTGTAACACTATCAGTTTCGCCACCAAAACGAACATTTTCTAATTTATCTTCAATAACATGAGTAAGTTCATGAACGTACAAGTCTACTGACTCTTTAATATCTTTAGTTTGCAAAATACTTAAAAGATTTTTTTTATCCCAAAACCAAACTATTTCTTCTCCTGTAACCTTCCAATTTGCAGTGATACCCTGATCGCTTGTTGAGTAATTATGCACTTGTTTAAAATTGGTGCCAAGACTTTGGTTTAGCTTGCGTAAAATATTATCAGTAGCAGTCTGGAATTTTTCCAACTTAACTAGCTCTTCTTCGTTTGGCGGATCTTTTTCGAACCGTCTAAAACTTTGATTATCCATGTATTTTTTTGAGGCTTCGATACTACCCGTCAGTCTGCTATGCCTACCAAGTGCGCTGTTAATTATCCAGTCTAAGAAAGCCTGATCATGTTGGTTTTGAGTGTCTAATTTTATAATACGGCGATACTCTCTGCCAATTTCTAGAAATGTCATTGGTGGTAAATTTAAATCTTTAGGTAAATCAAATTTGATCAGCTGAAAAGTTTGGATTTCATTGATTTTTGCTTCAGTTGAAAGTGTAGTTGATAAGTCCTGATCAGTGTTGTCACTGAATAATAAATTGTTAACTTGATGCGAGAGTTCTATAGAGGCAGGGCTAGCTTTACTTTCACTAAAAGCGTCAGACCTGATTCCAAACTGCAGGACATCATCTGGTAAGAGTTTAATATTATCCCCGAGTATCAACTGGCTTGCCTGATATGATAATACCTGAGCTGCAAACACTTGAAAAACTTGAGTACCAAATTCTTTGTCTGCAAAGTTTGTTCTAGCTGTATCTAATGGGTATTTAGCCATCTTCGGGTTTGTATTCTCAAAATTAAATCTACATGAAGAGGTGGCCGCTAGCTTGAAAAACCAGTGATTTTTTTTGATTCCGTTTCGAGCCAAAAAGCTTTCAATACTCATCATCGGGCGGTTATTTACATAAAGAGCGTTTCCAAGTTGTGGTTTATTTGAATATAAATTTACGCCGATATTGTAGTCGTTGAATTGTATTTTATTAGTTTTACAAATTTCAATTCCACCAAAATTTAACTCCTGATCATTGAAAAATATTTTTGGTTTAAAATTTGAATCTTGATCTCCAATTAGCTGAGTGTTGGCAATGACTTGCTGATCAAACTCCAAAATATCTAAAATCGATGAGCCTGATTCGATTGGTTTATATACAGAAATACTAGTAAAAGTTTCAACATTCTGGTCGTATATTACTCGCTCCTGTTCATGAAGCATCTCGACAATAAGTTTATTTGTTTCTGGGTCAAGTTTTGAATTTAGCCACAGTTTATATTCGGTAAAAGTTCCATCTGGATTTTGATAAAGGCTTTCTATTTCCTGTATACCTTCTTCAATCCCGAAAATTGTATTTGCCCCAATAGTAAAAAAACCTTGCTGATCACCATCTTTTTGTTTATTGCCAGCAAAGGCTTTAAATAGTTTTATAAACTCAACTCCTTGTCCGTTGTCCCGGACTTTAAATTTAAAATAATTTTGATCCTTTTTTAAATATTGCCCCTGGCCAGTGACTTGTGACCTGGATATATTTATAGTAGGTTGATAACTCTGACCAAACTTCAGCCATTGTTTTTTGAGAGTATCTATAGAATTTTGCAGTAGTTCTTGTAGGATTACAGTTACACTGCGAGACTGCATTTTTGTTGCGTCCAGACTTTCATCGATCAAATCTCGAGCCCGCTTGATCCTTAGATAGGCCTCTGCCTGTGGATCTGAAGTCTTAACTTCAATTCTTTGAGCTAAATAATCCTCTAAACTTCGCAGGCTTTTAACCCTTGTATTATCAATAAGCTCTGACTCTATTTTTACGATTGCGTCCCCTGGGGTGGCAAAGTAGTTACGGTAGCTTTGGGCTGCTGGGTTTGGTAAAATACCATCAGCTGCGTCATAGATATTTTGTAAATCTTGATCAGTAATCACGCCAGATTTTTGTATTTCTTTAATTATTCGGTAAGCTTTTTTTGATATATTTGGATTGAATAATGCTTCATTAACAAAGTACTGACCCTCCTCAGATTGTGGCTCTAAAGCGTGAAAATTAGAAGCTAAAATTGTAATATACAAAAACCTCTGCAAGTTTTCAGTCGTAAAACAGTCGTCGCCAAGCTCATCGTATCCATAAAGATTAAAACCTTCTGTAGCCATGAAAAAGATGATATACAGCCAGTAGAAAATCTGTGAAGGTTGTCCACCAACTATTTCAATTAATTCTGTTTTTGATTTCAGTTGTTTGTAAGATTCCAAAATTAGAATTGCATTGGGTGTTTTAGTTCCTCTAAAAAATAGATTTTCTAAAACATCTATGTTCAAGGAATAAGGGTATTTTTTGTATAGATCAATTTGATTAACTTTTTTTATTGATTGAACTATCTCGGGAAGTATTTCTTTTATCAAATTAAGGTAGGTTTTGATTTGGTTTTCATCTACCAAAATAGTTTCGTTTATGAACGAGCCTGATTCCATGCTTTCTGTTAAAAACTGCAAAAACAATTCCCTATCAGCTGGTGGTAAATCTAAACCATCAAAAAACTCAGCTAGTAATGTTATATTTGGTTCAAGAATTTGAGGTTTGTAGATCGTTTCTAAATAATCTGATTTACTTTCTGCGTCCCTAGCTTCGCTGTATTTTGCATCAAAGTCTGTTATCAAACCCTTAACGTCTAAAATAGTAGTCTCGGAGTTGTTATCTTGTAATACAATATTTGGATCATCGCAGTAAAATGGCCTCTTTAAAACTTTAGCCCTGTCTATACTAAATATTTTAATTGGTTCAATTTCAATTCCAGAATTTTCTGGGTAGTCTAGAAGTTGTTGTAAGGGTAAAAATGTAATTGAATAAAAATCCTTATTTAATTCTTTAGAAAAAAAATAAAACCCGTTTTGGGTTGAATAAAAAAGATAATCAAAATCTAAAAAAACATTTTTAACAATAACCTCTTTATTCCTCAATGTAATTATTTGAGAATTGGTTTTATAGTTGTATGTACTGAAGGTATCAATTATATCTTCTTTATCAGGTAAAAACTGAGGAACGATAGTAGGGTGAAGAACTAAAATCTCATAATCTCCATCATAGCTTATGTAATCGGGATCTAAGTCTGTTTCAGAGACTTCGTTTTCGACAATTCCATCTATGCAAAGGCAATTTTCACTAATGAAAAAATTAGATGAACTTGTTCTAAGATTGATGCTTTGCAATCTAGATTTGTTTCCATCACTATCTTTATACAAAATAAAAGAATTCGAGTCTTGTGCTGGAAGTACTGACCAAACTTCAGTTTTTTTATCCTCTTCAGTGATTATCCCAACGTAGTTTGCTGAGTATTGTTCGGGGTTTGGCACTCTGCCTGCTAGTAGCTGGTTAATATTTGGTTTTTGTAGGGTTTTTATATTTTCTGCAAAATTTATAACTTTGGAAATTTCAAATTGTAATTCATCAACATTGCTTTCAAAATTTTCTAACAATTCCTGTGAACCATATTTTTGGATATTTTTTTTATATTCACTTAATTTTATGTGCGTAATCCCATCCTGAAAAATTGATTTTAACGATTGGTGATCTTTAATAAAAGGCACTAAAACATTATTTGTAAGATTAAGCAGATCTTGATGGGCATTTGTACAAAAAAATATTCCGTCTAAGTCGCTATACCCCAGAAGATCAGTAAAGTAAGATGATTGCTCGTTGTTTAGTTCCACTGTTAGATATAGATATCCCACCTCGCTATTTATAGAGCAATATACGTCAATTTTAAATTCAATTTTTACGTTGTAATAAGGAGCTATTTCAATAACAGCACCATCGAGGAATTTAACAGTTGTTAATACAAAATCAGAAGTATTATCGCTAAATAAATCTAATTCTCCCAAATTCCCCAATCCATAATAATTTTCAGCATAAGCAACATCCAAAACATTCCTAAGAAGCATTTGCATATCTGCACTTAAATCAAGTCTAGAATTAAGCTCAATAAATGTATGCTGTTTATCTGCTTGTTTTTGGTTTTTAGAAGGGTCTGAGTCTGAGACAGGAGTTAAATATGTTAAACTTTTATTCAGCTTTTGATTCACTTCATCCTTTATCTCATCACTTGTTTTAAACTCTACTTTGGGACTAAAACTACTTTCGTAGCTTGTTTTAGGACTACAAACTATTTGTAACAAAGAAATCAGCTGGTCGTATTCTTGTTGTAATTGAGGTAAATTTTGTAGGGCTGTGTTTAAAGCTTCATTATGTTGAAAATTTTCTGCCTCACCTTGGTCATGCAGTTCTAAAAGTAGCTGGTATTCAAATAAACTCCGTAACTCGCTGTATCTTTCATTTACGACTCCAATCAATTCTTTGGGTAACCAAATTTGCCTAAATTCTCTAGGATTGGCTAGCTCTGGAAGGGTTAGGATTGGTAGGTTTAGATCGTTAAAAGCATTCACAGGCGTGCTTTGTATTTTTTTGGAAATAGCAGTAAACTCTTCCCAGCTAATGTCCTGATCGTAATTAAAATCAACACCCAAAACTATGTTGTCACCTTTTTTAAGAATTCCAGTATTCAAACTTTTAGAGCCGGGAATATTTTGTAAGTCCTTGATTTCTAAAAAGCTTTGATCCACAAAAATAGTTTTTGACTCGTTGTCACTGATTCGAGTTTGAACTCGAGAAAACCCTCGCAGGTTTGGCAGGATTGTAAAGTTTGGATTTGTGGTTCTTAGCTCACTAATAGTTACTTTTGCCAGGCTAACAACTTGAGCAAGACAGGAATATTGCAAAACGCTGTTTGCATCTACATTTGTCTGTAAACTTTTAATGTAGACTACCAAAGTGTTTAAAGCTTTTAAAAGCTCAGCTTTGTCATCCGTGCTGTTGTTTAGATCTACTAGCATTTTTTCCCAATTATGCACCAAATCTTTTTGTTCAAAATCTGCAGAAGATCGAGCTGCATTTAATGATAAGGGTAGGGTTAATTTTAAGCTTGTGAGAGATTGGAGTACTAGCTCTCGATCATCTAATTTTGGAAAAATGTTCATCTTTTGGGCAACCACTCCGCTTGGTCCTAAAATATATAAAGCTGGTTCAGGTTCTGGGTATATTTCCAGTTTTGGCGTGATATTTTTATTAGCAATTTTTTCAGACTGGCGGTATGTATAAAATTTGGCCGGGTGGACGGACTCGGAAGCTGGATTTATAACTTCAAAATGGTCAGCGTAAAACCTGACAAAAATCTCGGGTAGGGGTTGATTTTGACCGCGCAAATCTGGATATGAATTTGTATCTTGATCATTTACTGCAAAAGAGTTTTTAATTTGGCCATTTTGATTGTAAAACTGTGCAGTGATATTTACACCTTTAATAAATTTGAATTCACTAAGTGTTTGACCCAAATCTTGCGTCTCGCTATTTAAACCGGTATTGTAAATGTTTTGATATTTAGGCTTAAAGTTATCATTTGGGTAAATTGCAACACCAGTTTGATTGCTTAGGTCAGAAAGTATACCTGTTTTATCAACCGTGCCTGCTTTTAAGACTTCGACCATGAAAGTGCTGCCTTTTGGCGAAATTATTACCATTTTTTCAGTACCCTCGTAAGAATTTTTGGCGACAACCCTATTGCTAATTGCTAAAACCCCCATCGATCCGCCTTTCCCAAATTGTCCTATAGGATCTTGCCAATTTACTTGATCAACAGCGTTGGCAACCAGCTCACGAATTGCTGAATCTGCGGAGTCAAATTGGTTATAGACGAGTGTATTTTGTTTTGCAAAAATTGCGTCAAAATCACCAGCTCTTGCATTTGGTAAATATTCTCTTAAAAATCTGGCCCTATTATTTGTTTGAAATAATTTGCTAATAAAGTCTTCAATATCTTTTTTTTCAACAAAATTCAATATATGCAATGGTATGGTTATATATTTTGCCGTTTCTTGATTGATCGCTGACTCCATGTATAGCACATTATGATAGATAAAAAGTGCTTTGTAAATTATAAATAGTGTCTATTTAAACTTATAAAGCTTGCTGTTTTTTGTTGCTAGTACTTCGCTTACCCCAATAATACCAAATCAAACAAATATATAACCCAAAGAAAAATATACTGTTTAGTAAGCTCGCCCACCACCAGGCGTTTATATTCCAATGCTTGTCGTCAAAATTAGCTATCAAATTGGCTACCCAAGTCGGGTAGGGGTTGTTTGAACCGTAAACCAATATTTGATTTAGAAAGTAGGAGAATTGTATTAGAATTGAAAAAATAAACCAGCCAGAAATTAAGAGTTTTTGTTTGAAATTTAGGACTGTTTCTTTAGTATAGAAAAAGGGTAGTGATAGAAAGGCAAAGAGTATTCCAAAGTGCAAATAACGTGAATGCATTTTAGTAAAAAATAGAAAATAGGCACTTACATTTAGCCACATTATAAGAGTAAAATCAGCGAAGGTAAGAGGTTTTACAAAGATTTTAGATAGGTTTAAAGTTTTTACCTTGCTCCAATTTAGCCCCAAAAATATTACCAAAACTAAAAGCATTAAAACCAGATAAATAAGATTCCCAGCCAGCGAGACTTTAAGTTCAAAGTTACCAATCCTGGCTACCCAATCGTTAGCCGTGTGCAGAAAGTCGAAAAGACCCCAGAAAGTTGTGGCTCCGTTGGCGATGACGTCATTTCTGGAAGCTGTAGCAAAAGTTACCCTAGCGTACCGTTGATAGTTACTGATTATAAAGGGAATGGAAACAACGTTGGTGGTTAAAAGAGCACCTAAAAACCAGTATCTGGCTTCCTGCCAACTGTCCTTTAAATTTCGAAAAACTAGGGTTGTTATGAGAGAAAAAACCAGCACAAAAAAGCCCACGTTTCTTACAAAATTCCAGCTACTAAAAGCATGCCAGTTGATACCTACCGGGCTTAAAAAGATTTGAAAAGGGTTGTTTAAAAAGTATTCTGTGCCCGAGTACATATAGCCACCTAAACCAAGTAGAATCAGAAAAGGTATTACCCAAATAAAGGCTTGAAATAGATTTTTCCAGGTTTTACCGTAGATAAAAAATAAAAAGATTAAAGGCAGTACTAAGACTGGTTGCTGTTTAATCCAAATTCCCACAGCCCAAAGTACTCCAGACCAAAAGGCTAAATCTTTGTACCAAACTTTGTGAATTACAGTGTCGTTTGCAGATACAGGTTTAAAATTTCGTTTATAAAATAGAATAAAGACAGTTAAAAAGCTGATTAAAACAACCAGTGTATCGTTTTGGCCCCAAATAGCCGATACAAACCACAACGAAGGCAAGATATAAATTAAACTGGAAATTAACCAGGTTGTAGATGCTTTAAATCCGCTGAATCTTTTCATCAAATAAGCAAAAACCAAGATAAACAAAATATCCACGAGCCAGTTTATCCCTTTTAAAAGGAAAATAAATATGCCAATATTAAAATTAAACGGAGCCGTTAGCAGGGCTAAAAAATACTCATAAATCAAACTCAAAGGTGGATAGTCGAAATGTTTATTCATTGGATAATCAGCCCAAAAGCCAAACAGTCCCATTTGCACGGCTAGTTTACCCCAAGTATATTGAGTGTAAACCATGTCGAAGTAATACCCAAGACTGAGCCCACCGAGAGTTCGAACGCTACTACCAATAATAAAACTAAAAAAAACTAAAATCTTGGTTGTTAGGGGTAATTTGAGAAAACTTTGCTTTAGATTCTGGGTAAGCTTGGTCAGATGCAGCATGTCTTAGATGAAATTTAAAATTTAAAGTTAGGCAAGGTGTTCCAGTCAATACTTGATTGGACAGTCTGGGTGTAAACTAGTTTTCAAAACATGGTTATTGAAATATACTATAAAAATATTCAAACAATATTGTGGACACATATAATACTGCGTTAGATCACAGTCTAGCAGCTAATCGTCAAAAAGCTCCTGAAATTATGAGGGGGGGTAGATATTGCTTCAAACTCTGATTTAGCTCTACAAAAATTTAGAGAAAAATATATGCCAACTGAAAGTTTAAACACACTAGAATTAAAAAAACAACTTGATCAACTTAAAGGTGATGTAGAAAGCAAAGCTCCGACAGAAAAGCTTTTTAGGCTAGAGCAGTTTGATATGTTGGTTAAAAAGGTCCAAGACACCAAGCAAGAGAATGCCGATTGGTCTGAGATAAGAGACCGCGTACTAAAATTAATCGCATTGCATGATGGCAATCCACAAACTGATAGTGCCGATGATTTTAAGGTTTCCAGCAAAGAACAGGTATTAAGGCTTTTACAACAACTCAGAGGATTGATTTATGAGCAAAAAACTGGTGCCATTGATCACAAATTGCAAACCCCAGAACACCAAGAACTACAAAAAGTTTTAAAGGGATTTGAGCTTATTAAAGGTATGTTTAAGTCAGGTGAACCATATTTTGTAATTTACAATCTCGGTAATGGTAGCTTTAATGTGTCAGCCAACCCTAGAATTAATAATTTTCAATTAGCTTCTAAGCAGCATAGCCCAGTACCTAAAGATTTTGTAGCCCAAGGCTATGTTAATACGATTGCTAAATTTCTAGAAAATCCCGAAAATTTAAAAAAATATAGCTTGGAATTGCAACCCTATATGCAATTTATTCAAACTAGAAATGTACTTGATAATCAAACAAGTAAAATTTTTCCTGGCTTAGAAATGATCAATAGCTCTCCTGAATTGCGAAACTTAGCTCAAAGAATTAACCAAAATTCAGTCGTTGTTAAATCCAACTTTGATTTGGATGGTAAAGAATATTTCTTACATGCGGCAGGATCCGGTGTGGATGCTAATGCTTTAAATTCTGAAATTCCCCAGGGTAAAGTACTCATTACCAACAATCATGTTGTGGTTGATCATGATAAGCTGGAATATGTCTTTGCGAACGGTCAGACTGCCATTATAAACAAACCAATTATCCTAAATTTTAAAAATGGTGAGGTATTTTACGATTTTAAAATAGCAATTGACCCTGATTATGCCAACAAATTAGGAATTGAAAATATTATCCAAAAAATTATTAAATCGAATTTGTTTCCAAAGACACAGCAGATGGCGGACAGTATTGGTCAATCCAATCTGAACGGTGTATTATTTACAGCCTACAACCAAAGTACACATGACATCAACTCTTCTGGGGCAAACACAACTCCTTTTAAAACTTTCCCAAACTCTCCAATAGGAAGCGATATAAAAGGATCATCTTCACCAAGTGAATATTCTGCTGGTAACTATACGGCACTGTATCCAACATTGCCAATTACCACTTCTGAAATTATAACAACAGGGAGACGGCCAGAAACTTCATTCGGAGGAAACTCAGGATCTGGAATAGTCATATTAGATAATAAAAACACACCCTATTTTGGTCTTTTAAATGGGGGCCGAAATTACTCTTTTAGAGAGAGACCTTTAGGCGAAATTAACTCTGAAGTTGGAGAGAACTATAAACTGTTATATCCTGGAAGTATTGCACCTAGAGCTGAAAAAGATGCAAAGAATGATCCAGGAACTGAAAAAGACGAAAAGGGTGAGAAAGATGATCTAAGAACTCCTAAAGTACCTGTTTTAGTAGATTTTGGTAATCCTGAGCAAGCTGGAATAGCTAGGTCAACAGCCCCAATTACAATGATCCCTAAAGCTATGGGCATTAATATTGTCCATATTCCAGAAAGTGCACTATTAAGTTTTCAAATTGAAGAACCCGAAGTTCTAGAACAGGGTGACATACAAGACACAAATAAAAGAACAATTCCCAAAACCCAAAACAATATACCAATCCAGCCTGGAAACAATAGTATTGAAACTGAAATTAGTAGGCAAATTAGCAAATCCTATATTAAAGCCTTATTGGAGGAATTTTCTGCTGAAAAAAAACCTTTAAGCCCAAACGACTCAAACACAAAAAGTTCGCTGTTTTTTCCGATATTCAATCGATTGTATAAAGAGGTATATAAATACCCATCAGACGTACACAGCCCCTTGGATACCTTAAATAATAGTATTTTGAATAGGCATACCCAGAATCAAGTAAATCAAAATATTGCTGAATTAATTCTGTCGCCTAATCAAGAGATTATAAACACTATAAGAACTGCCATAATCCCTAAGCTATTTTTACCAGAATCTGATTTATTCAAAAAAAATATAAACGAATTTTTATCAGCTCATTCTCCTGAAGTAAAAACTCAATTTAGACAAGAGATCATCAATCAAGGCAACAAAAGAGGTATTTCTGAAGCCATTATTGAACAGATGATCAATGATATAAATCCATACAAAGAAGCCAATATCAATCAAATAATAAAACTTGGTTTTCAGCCTATTCTGAGAAAGTAGGGGCAAAGCTCAAACATATACATCTAAACCATTTTTTAGATAAGAAACTAAATACTTTGTAGGCAACTCCCCAAATTTAGTGTAAGTTAAGATTTGTTGTGCTTCATTGATTAATAAATTTAGTTAGTCTCTCTTCAAATAATATTGTCAATTGATTTAAGATTTTACCCCAGTTGTGAATTGGCATTGTCCATTTATCATTTAACTTTGTTACTACCAGATACAGATTCTTAAGTACGGCATCATCATTAGGGTAAACAGTTCTTTTTGAGGTAACTTT
>Ga0194059_1000151_pt1 | contig 35286 bp, 36 predicted proteins | sample SepL6211m_MetaG_FD_163426 | JGI IMG/M metagenome (GOLD analysis project Ga0194059, IMG submission 163426) | Anoxic zone freshwater microbial communities from boreal shield lake in IISD Experimental Lakes Area, Ontario, Canada - Sep2016-L626-11m | ecosystem: Environmental > Aquatic > Freshwater >...
GATGCACCATGTGCTAACTAGAAGACTTAAAAGATATTTAGCTGAGCGAGAAATAGATAATTCAGAGATAGCCGAACTTGGCGGGGCGAGACCAAAATTTGCTTATCCGCCACAACTCATTGTTGTTGATGGGGGAGCGCCACAAGTTGCAGCAGCATCAAGAGCTTTGGCAGAGCTAGGAATTTCAGATATTTCACTCTGCGGACTAGCAAAGAGGTTGGAAGAAGTTTGGCTACCCGATAGCAAAGAGCCAATTATCTTCCCAAGACATAGCGAAGGGCTCTATTTATTGCAGCGGATTCGAGATGAAGCCCATAGGTTTGCAATTACTTTCCACCGCAGCAAGCGCTCGAAAGTAATGCTTGAATCATTGCTAGACGATATTCCAAAATTAGGGGAGTCACGGCGTGCGGCTTTACTCGAGAAGTTTGGTTCAGTTACTGCAATTCGTAAGGCATCAGTTGCTGATATCTCGGCAATTCCAGGTATTGGAAGCAACATTGCAGAGTTAATTGTGAACTATTTGAGTGATGAATTGCCAAGTAGCCAGCAGATAAACATGGAAACTGGCGAAATAACTTGAGAGGATTGAGCCATGGGATCTAATGAAGTTCTTGTTATAACCGGAATGAGCGGTGCTGGAAGATCTACAGTTGCACACGCTCTCGAGGACCTTGGTTGGTATGTTGTAGATAATTTGCCACCTTCGATGATTGCTAATCTTTGCGAGATGGCAGTTAAATCTCCTGCTGCAATCGCGGTAGTTATTGATGTTAGAGGCGGTCAATTCTTTGATGATCTAACTAAATCTCTTGCAGATTTGGCTGAACGCAATATTGCACGTCGCATCCTCTTCGTTGATGCCTCAGATGATGTCTTAGTCCGTAGATTTGAAGCGACAAGACGCCCGCACCCACTACAAGGACCAGATCGAATTCTAGATGGCATAGTTAAGGAACGTGCCCGACTTGCAGATGTTCGATCTGCGGCTGATTTTGTTATTGATTCATCAGCGTTAAACATCCATCAACTAGAGGCGAAAATTGATGAGATATTTAGCAGCGCATCGGATTCGGATCTGCGCGTAAATATTCTCTCCTTCGGCTATAAGTACGGAATTCCGGTAGATGCTGATCTAGTTATGGATTGCCGATTTATTGCCAACCCACATTGGATTCCAGAGCTACGGCCAATGACTGGGCTGGATAAACCAGTTTCTGAAAACGTATTAGCTAGCGCCAATGTGCAAGATTTTTTAAGCAAATACCAATCGCTATTTGAAACTATGGCAACTGGATTTATCCAAGAGGGACGGAAATATTTAACGCTGGCAATTGGATGTACCGGTGGCAAACATCGCAGCGTTGCTATTTCCGAAGAACTTGCAAAGCGATTTTCAACTTTGCATCCGGTCAATGGCAAAAATATTTCGGCGCAAGCAGTACATCGAGATTTGGGCCGCGAAGTTTAATGTCTTCTGGGCAGACCAAAGTAGTTGCATTTGGTGGCGGTCACGGACTTGCGGCCACACTTACTGCGCTTAGAGATGTAACTCCGGAAATTACTGCCATCGTTACAGTCGCAGACAATGGTGGATCGAGCGGAAAGATTCGAGATGAGTTTAATTTTCTACCTCCAGGCGATCTACGTATGGCTCTTGCAGCGCTTTGTAGCGCTGATTCTTGGGGACAGAATTGGGCACAGATAATTCAACACAGATTTACAAGCGCTGGTCCATTAAATGGTCACGCCCTTGGCAATCTATTAATGGCGGCGCTCTGGGATAGTTCAGATGATTTGGTCGCGGGTATAGATCGCGTTGGCGAGTTATTAAAAATTGTCGGCCGAGTTCTTCCGATGTCCCTCGATCCATTAGATATCGAAGGTGTCTTTACTATCGGTGGTGGCGAAGTTGTTATTCGTGGTCAAATTGAAGTAGCAACCGCAAAAGGTAAATTGCATTCACTTCGATTACTTCCACAAAATCCGAGAGTTACACCACAGGCTTTGCAAGCAATATCTGGGGCGGACTGGTTGACCTTTGGTCCGGGCTCATGGTTTTCCAGTGTTATGCCACATTTTTTGCTGCCAGATTTAGCTAATGCAATAACTGCAAGCCCTGCAAAAAAGATTATGATTTTCAATCTGCCAGAACCTGATGGAGCCGATGAGTTTGCTGGAAGTACTCCCGAGGAGCATCTGGAATTAGTACTTGCTCATGCACCGGAGTTCAAAATTGATATCGCCATAGCAGACCCAGCGATACTTTCGCAGGGAAATGGACTAGCAACTTTGGTTGCAAAGTGCGGCGGTGAACTAATTGTGCGCGATGTAGCGAAGAATTCGGATAGAAATCATCATGATGCCGCGAAAATGAGTTCAGTTTTCAGCCACATTTTCGGGCCAACCCTGCTTAAATAGCGCCCATGGCAATGACCTCGGCAGTAAAAGATGAATTGAGCAGACTCTCAATTTCAAAACCATGCTGTCGCAAAGCCGAAGTTTCGGCAGTTCTTAGATTCGCTGGTGGATTGCATATCACCGGGGGCAAGATCGCAATTGAAGTTGAATTAGATACTGCGCAAGGCGCACGTAGATTGCGTAAAGATATCTCGGAAATTTTTGGACATGAGAGCGAGCTAGCAGTTTTATCACCAAGCGGCTTGCGTAAAGGAAGTCGATACGTCGTACGAGTTACATCTGATGGTGACGCACTTGCACGTCAGACTGGTTTAATTGATGCAAACAATCGACCAATCAGAGGTCTGCCACCACAAGTAGTTTCAGCAGGAATTTGTGATGCTGAGGCTGCTTGGCGCGGAGCCTTTCTTGCGCATGGTTCCTTAACAGAACCTGGTCGTTCGTCAGCGCTAGAAATAACTTGTCCTGGACCCGAAGCGGCTCTGGCTTTAGTTGGTGCTGCAAGAAGACTTGGTATTACTGCAAAAGCTCGCGAAGTTAGAAACGTTGATCGCGTTGTCTTGCGCGATGGCGATGCAATTGGTGCGCTACTGACAAGGCTTGGCGCGCATGAAAGTGTTCTAGCTTGGGAAGAGCGTCGGATGCGCCGTGAAGTTCGAGCCACTGCAAATCGTTTAGCAAATTTTGATGATGCAAATTTACGCAGATCAGCAAGAGCGGCAGTCGCTGCTTCGGCAAGAGTTGCGCGTGCCATGGAAATTCTGGGAGCCGAAATTCCAGATCATTTGAAACAGGCAGGTGAACTTCGCATTAACCACGGGCAAGCAAGTCTTGAAGAGTTAGGTTCACTTGCAACGCCGCCAATGACCAAGGATGCGATAGCAGGGCGAATCCGCAGATTACTTGCCATGGCCGATAAACGCGCTCATGATTTAGGAATTCCCGATACTGAAGCTGGCCTTAGCCCAGATTTATTAGCGGAATAAGGGATAGCCAGGCCCCGACGGGGAGCCTTGGTAGTACTCGGCTGATAGGATTTCGCCATCTACAACGTTGTGGTTTATAAATTTTCGCTTTAATTAATCTAATCTGAGGCAGGCAAATAAATGGTACGTGTCGGAATTAATGGTTTTGGACGAATTGGTCGTAACTTCTTTCGCGCCGCACTTCAATCAGGTGCAGATATCGAAATCGTAGGTATCAACGACTTAACAGACAATGCAACTCTTGCTCATCTTTTGAAGTATGACTCAATCTTGGGTCGCCTTGGTCTTCCAGTTACATACACGGAGGATTCAATCACCGTAGATGGAAAGACAATTCGCGTATTTTCAGAGCGCGATCCAGCAAACTTGCCTTGGGGCGAAGTAAAGGCTGACATTGTTATCGAGTCAACAGGTTTCTTCACAAAGGCTGCCGATGCCAAGAAGCACATCGCTGCAGGCGCCAAGAAGGTAATTATTTCTGCTCCTGCAACAGATGAAGACATCACCGTTGTTATGGGTGTAAATCATGAGAAGTACGACGCGGCAAACCACCATGTAATTTCAAATGCATCTTGTACAACCAATTGCCTGGCACCAATGGCTAAGGTTTTAGATGAAGAGTTCGGAATTGTTCGCGGCCTTATGACGACAATCCATGCATATACAAACGACCAATCTGTCCTTGATCAACCACATAAGGATCTGCGTCGCGCCCGCGCTGCTGCAGTATCAATTATTCCAAGCACTACCGGCGCTGCTAAAGCAATCAGCCTGGTACTTCCAAATCTAAAGGGCAAGCTTGATGGCTTCGCGCTTCGCGTTCCAGTCCCAACTGGTTCAGCGACAGATTTAACTGTTGAACTATCTAGAGAAGTTACTGCTGCAGAAATTAATGCTGCGCTCAAGAAGGCTGCTGAAGGTTCTCTTAAGGGATTCCTTACATACACCGAAGATCCAATTGTTTCAGCTGACATTGTTACTGATCCAAGTTCTTGCATCCTTGACGCTGGTCTAACCAAGGTTATTGGTACGACTGCAAAGGTTGTTGGTTGGTATGACAACGAATGGGGTTACTCAAATCGTTTAGTTGACCTCGTTGGATATGTAGGCAAGAAGCTTTAATGAATATCAAAACCCTCGACTCAATTGATGTTCGTGGGAAGCGAGTTCTACTTCGCTGTGATTTGAATGTGCCATTGAAAGATGGCGTAATCACTGATGACGGTCGAATCAAAGCTTCACTTCCAACAATTAAGTATTTGCTAGCGCAAGGTGCATCGGTAGTTATTACTGCGCACCTTGGGCGGCCAAAGGGGGAGCGCAAACCTGAACTCTCGTTGGCTCCAGTTGCCAAACGACTTTCAGATCTATTGGGCGAGAGTGTTGTATTTTCGAATGAAATCATGGGCGCAAAGTTAAGCAATTCTGGAATCACACTACTTGAAAATATTCGATACGAAGCGGCAGAAACTTCTAAAGATGAAGCTGAACGTGCAGTGCTTGCCAAAGAGTTAGCCTCTTATGCAGATATATTTGTAAGTGATGGTTTTGGCGCGGTACACCGCAAACATGCATCTGTATTCGATGTCGCAAAATTGTTGCCACATGCTGCCGGGTATCTAGTCTCTGCAGAAGTTGAAGTATTGAAGAAACTTACGCAGACTCCAGAACGTCCCTACGGCGTAGCACTTGGTGGTTCAAAAGTTTCCGACAAGATTGGTGTTATCTCTAATCTTCTTGACAAGGTCGACACCTTGGCAATCGGTGGCGGAATGCTCTTCACCTTTCTTGCGGCGAAGGGATTTGAAATTGGTAAATCACTTGTTGAAACCGATCTAATTCCTACAGTCGTTGAATTAATGGAACGTGCCGAAAAATTGGGAATCAATCTCTTACTGCCCACCGATATTGTCGTAGCCTCTGAATTCAATATTGATGCAGAGCCAACTGTTGTGTCCGCTGATGCAATCCCAGCCGATCAAATGGGGCTAGATATCGGACCAGAAAGTGCCAAGGCATTTGCAGAAGCAATTGGCGAATGTAAAACGGTTTTCTGGAATGGACCGATGGGCGTCTTTGAATTTCCTAATTTTGCCAATGGAACAAAAGTTCTAGCCCAAGCGTTAACAGGTATTTCAGGAATCAGTGTTGTCGGTGGTGGTGATTCTGCTGCTGCAGTTCGTAAATTAGGTTTTGCTGATTCAGATTTTGGATATATCTCAACGGGTGGCGGAGCCTCACTCGAATATCTTGAAGGCAAGGAATTACCAGGACTAATCGTTCTACAATAAGTAAATTGAATCTAACGTCGGAGGAAGCATGCGCAAGCCATTAATCGCAGGTAATTGGAAGATGAATTTAAATCATCTCGAAGCTATTGCCGTGACCCAGAAACTCTCATATTCATTAGACGATAAAGATTATGACGCGGTTGATGTAGTTGTATTGCCTCCTTTCACCGATATTCGTTCGGTACAGACTTTGATTGATGGCGACCGTTTGCGCCTTTCATATGGTGCACAGGATCTATCTCCTGCAGTTAGTGGGGCTTTCACCGGAGACATCAGCGGATCAATGCTAAATAAACTTGGTTGCTCATTTGTGACTGTTGGCCACTCAGAACGTCGCGCTATTCATAAAGAGGATGACAACGTTGTTAACCAGAAGATAAAGGCAGCCCTTGTAAATGAGATCACTCCGATTTTTTGCATCGGTGAAGAACTTGCAATTCGTGAAGCTGGGGTACATGTTGAGCATGTTTTGAACCAGGTTCGAAATGGTTTAAAGGGATTCCATAAGCCTGACTTAAAGAAGATCGTCTTCGCCTACGAACCTGTATGGGCAATCGGTACTGGCAAGACTGCTAGCGCCGAGGATGCGCAAGAAGTTTGTGCGGCAATTCGAGTTGAACTTGAGAAAATTGGGTCATCCGAAATCGCAGAGGCGGCAAGAATTCTTTATGGTGGTTCAGTTAAATCTTCAAATATCGTTGAGATTATGAAGCAACCTGATGTCGATGGCGTTCTGGTTGGGGGAGCAAGCCTGGACCCAGAAGAATTCGCTCGAATCGCCAAGTTCCACCGGGCGATATCCGCATAATTCCCACCCAATTGGCGGGTATCCTTACGCCAGTGCTTTTTATAGCTTCGTCCGACATATCTGCAATAAGAGGAGAACTTCGTGGTACTAGCTCTTTCAATCCTTCTGGTTGTAACCAGTGTTTTAATGATTCTCCTTGTACTTTTACATAAAGGTAAGGGCAGCGGACTATCTGATCTATTCGGTGGCGGTATCTCTTCAAGTTATGGCGGATCTTCAGTAGTCGAGAAAAATCTTGATCGCATCACAATTGTCGTTGGTGGACTCTGGTTTGCGGGAGTAATTGCTCTTAGTTTGGTGTTAAAGAAGTAATAAGTTTTTTCGAGCGATATTAATTAGAGGAGTCAATTATGGGTAGCGCAATTCGTGGAAGTCGCGTCGGCGCAGGTCCTATGGGCGAGGCAGAGCGTGGCGATGCCATTGCTCGTTTTCGAGTCTCCTATTGGTGCGCTCAAGGACACGAAACACGTCCCTCTTTCGCTGAAGATGAAACTGTTCAGATTCCTGAAATCTGGGATTGCCCTCGTTGTGGTTATCCAGCAGGTTTAAATAAAGATAAGCCACCAATGCCAATCAAAAATGAACCATATAAAACTCACTTGGCATATGTGAAAGAGCGTCGTACCGAAGCTGAATCCAAGAAGATTTTGGAAGATGCATTGGCACGCTTGCGCGGCGAAGATTAAAGAGTAGCTACAACTTCAAGTAGCTCTGCGATCCCTTGCTTGCGATCCTTAAGATGGATTCGCATGAGCGGAAAATTGCGAGATTCTAAAGCTTCGCCATCTCCAAAGGCCTGCGCCATCAACAAGGTATGAAATGTGAAATCTTTTCCAGGTATTTCCAAATCCTTTTTGCTATCACTGGTTATCTGCAGAAAAGCCCCGTTATGTTGACCACCTTTATGGAATTGGCCAGTTGAATGTAAAAACCTTGGTCCCCAACCAAAAGTAACACCACGATTAGTTTTATCCGCGAGAGCTTTACGAATCTTTATTATCTCAAAATCAGTCTGGCGATTTAAGTAGGCCATAACAGCTAGGTATTGTCCAGGAGTACTTAGGAATTCTTGCAGTGCGCTCTTCAAATTTGAGAACTCACGGTTCGTAAAAATAGCCAGGTTTCTATTTTCAAAACTTGGGGCGAGCTCGTTCAACTCTGCTACTGATCCTTGTTCCAACAATTTCCCAGTTCGTTCTTTAGCTTCGGTAACATTTGGTTGGTTAAAGGGATCAACATCAAGTGCACGACACAGAAGCGCAGTAACCCATTCCCACAGAATAAAGTGCTCGCCAAGTGATCCAATTACATTCAATTCACAAATATTTTCGGCGAATCCTATGGCAAGCGATTCTCCTGCTACTGGAGCCTGCGGTGATTCGATAACAATAGGTAAACGCCCTTTTTGATTCTTGCCAGTAGATTCGGCAACAAGCTGTTCGATCCAGTCACCTATACCTGGAACGTTAGAGCCACTGTCACTTAACGAGAAATTTTGTCTGGTCTGCTCAAAGATAAGAGTTGCCAGCTTAATAGCGGTGGAATCTGTTTCGGCAAATTGTTTTGCAGCAACGACTGCATCATCTAGAAGAATTGACACATCTATGCCCAGAAGCGCGGCGGGAACCAGACCAAATGCACTTAACGCGCTAAATCTTCCCCCCACATTCGGATCAGCGTTAATTACGCGATATCCCGCACTTCTCGCAGATAAATCTAGCGGCGACCCTGGATCTGTAACTATTACGAAGTGGTCAACTGGATTCAATCCAGCATCAACAAATTTCTTTTCAAAGAAAGATTTCTGCGATGCCGTTTCAATGGTTGAACCAGATTTTGATCCGACGATTACGAGAGTGTTCTGCAGATCTTGCGGAACCGCTAATTCAATTTGTTCTGGGTCGGTGGTATCTAGAACTGTTAAGGTTTTTGCATAGGATTTAGCCATAACTTCAGGGGCTAAAGATGAGCCACCCATTCCACATAGAACAAAATTAGTTAATTTCTCAGATCGAGCCCAAGCGCTAAGTGCATCTAATTGGGGGAGAAGTTCGCGACTTTCCGACGGAAGATCAATCCAATTCAAGCGAATGCCAGCTTCGGCTTGTGCATCTATTCCCCACAAAGTTGCATCTTTGCGTGCAAGTTTTCCCGCTATTGCATTTAAATCTTTTGCAACAGCGCTTTGTGGATCATATTTATTGGCAAGTGGCCCGGAAATCTTCAGCATTTATTTCCTTGCGATTGTGCGAAGCGCTGCAGCAGCTACATTTTCAGCAGTGAATCCATATTCCTTGAATAGCTCGCCAGCAGAAGCCGAAGCACCAAAGTGTTCCAAGCTAATTATTTCACCAGTATCCCCAACATATTTATGCCAACCAGCGCCAACTCCAGCCTCAATACTTACGCGAGCCTTTATCTTCTTTGGCAAGACGCTCTCTTTGTACGAATCGCTCTGCTCTTCAAACCATTCCAGAGATGGCGCACTAACTACTCGCGCAGAAATTGATTGTAATTTCAAAAGTTCTACTGCAGCAATTGCTACCTGCACTTCTGATCCAGTTGCGATAAGAATTACATCCGCTTCTTTCTCGGTATCACAAACTATGTACGCACCTTTTGCCACACCTTCAGCGCTGCCACGTTTTGTGCGATCTATAACCGGTAAATTCTGCCTAGATAGGGCGAAGCCCACTGGCTTTCTTCTGGTAATAACTTCACGCCAAGCGATTGCAGTTTCATTTGCATCGGCGGGCCGTATGACTGCAAAATTTGGAATCAGTCGTAGTGAAGCAATGTGTTCAACTGGCTGATGTGTTGGTCCATCTTCACCTAATCCAATTGAATCATGAGTCCAAACAAAGATAGAAGGAATATCCATAAGAGCTGCTAACCGAACTGCGCCTCTCATGTAATCGCTAAATACGAGGAAGGTTCCGCCGAAACTTCTTGTAAGTCCATGTAACGCGATGCCATTTAGGATCGCACCCATTGCATGTTCTCTAATACCGAAGTGAATTATGCGACCATATGGATTTGCATTTTCCATCTGGCTGCTGCTCGGTAGAAAAGAATCGCCACCGTTAATAGTGGTGTTATTGCTGCCAGCGAGATCCGAGGAACCGCCCCAAAATTCTGGTAAAACCTTGGCAATTTCATTGATAATTTTTCCGGATGCAGCACGAGTAGCAAGATCTTTTCCGGATTCGAATTCTGGAATTACCTTCTCCCAACCGGCAGGTAGTTCTTTTGTTTGCAGGCGACTTAGCAGCGCGCTCTTTTCAGGATTGCTCGCTTGCCATGTTTTAAATTCTGCAAGCCATTTTGTGCGAATAGCAGCTCCGCGTTCGCCAACTTTACGAGCATGTGCCAAAACATCGCTTGGAACTATAAAAGATTTTTCCGGATCCAAGCCAAGTGCACTTTTAGTCGAAGCAACTTCATCCGCACCGAGCGCTGAACCATGAGATTCGGCTGTACCTCTAGCTTTCGGGGCTGGCCAAGCGATTACTGTTTTAAGTCTGATTAGCGTCGGCTTAGATTTTTCCTGTTGCGCTTCACGCATTGCTTTTTCAAGCGCTACCTGATCAACATCGCCATCTACTTTGGCGGCAACTTCAATAACGCTCCAACCATAAGCTTTATATCTAGCAGAAACATCTTCGGTGAAAGCTACGTGGGTATCACCTTCGATTGAAATCCGATTATCATCATAAATTACTTTTAGATTTCCAAGTTCTTGAGTACCAGCAAGAGAAGAGGCTTCTGCGCTAATACCTTCTTGTAAGTCACCATCTGAAGCAATAACCCAAATATCATGATTGAAAAGTGAGGTTTTCGAAGTTGGATCGAATAAACCTTTTTCATAACGAGCCGCCATGGCCATGCCAATTGCACTTGAAATTCCTGAACCTAGGGGACCGGTTGTGATTTCAACTCCAGAGGTGTGACCATATTCTGGGTGTCCAGGAGTTTTCGCTCCAGCAGTTCTAAAGCTTTGAAGATCTGAAAGTTCTAAGCCATAGCCAGAGAGATACAGTTGAATATAAAGCGTTAACGAGGAATGCCCCGCAGATAAAACAAAGCGATCGCGTCCCAACCAATTTGGATCACTTGGATCGTGAACCATTATTTTTTGGAAGAGCGTGTATGCAACTGGGGCCAAAGCCATCGCAGTACCAGGATGACCATTGCCAACCTTTTGGACTGCATCCATCGCAAGGGCACGAGAGATTTTTACCGCTTGATCATCCATTTCATTCCAGCCTGCAATCATTAATTACGCTACTTTCTTGGCTAATCGGCCAGTTAAATTAATACGCCAAGCGCTAATGCAAATGAGCGCAGCACCAATCAAGTGAGCTCCAACAATTAATTCTGGCAGACCTGTGAAGTATTGGACATATCCAATGGCGCCTTGGCCTATCTCAATCAAGAGGAATATTTTCACGGTGTTCCCAAAAACTTTTCTAACTTCCGCAGACTCTGAAGTTCTGACGACTAAAGCGAGTGCAAGAGTTAAGAAAATCAGAGCGATAACAGCATCAGCATGCAGCCAAGAAACAGCTCTGGCTTCAAATGGATAGCGCTTTGCTTGAATATCACCTGCATGTGGTCCCGTACCGGTAACTACAACTCCCAACATAAGCACTACAAAGGTAAGTGCGGTCACGGCTTTGGTTAAATTTCGAGTAGTTTCCTTAACGAATACAACTGGCCGATCTAAAATTCGATGGCGCAAAGTCATAGCACCCGCAATTAGCGGAAGGGTCAAGACAAAATGTGCGGAAACTGAAATTGGATTTAACTTCGTTAATACAGTTATTCCACCGAGAACAACTTGTCCAACGAACCCTAGTATTTGCAAGATTGCTAAAAACCTTAAATATTTAAAATCTTCGCGATCTTTCAACTTCTTAATAATGTAAATTAACGCAGCGATTGCAAATGCCAACATAAACCAGGCGAGAAGTCGATTGCCAAACTCAATCCAAGCGTGAAGCTGTCCCTGTGCTTGATGAACAACTGGCTTTATGGAATCACCAGTGCACTGCGGCCAAGTTGGGCATCCAAGTCCCGAACCAGTGAGTCGAACCGCACCTCCGGTGACAATAATTCCTGCTTGGAAAACCAATAATGCAGTGAAGATAAAGCTTGCTAGGGTCATGTTCGTAGCCTATGCGCTCGATTGCTCGCCTTGGGGCAGCCCGTCAACTGGCGGGTTTTACTGAATTACGCAACAATACCGTTGTGAAAAAGACCGAAGACCGCACCCGCGACTTAGTGGCCCGTGCGATTCTAGAGAATGGCCCAGCGACCGCAGTCGCCTTGGCGGCTCGATTGAAAATTACACCAGCCGGAATTCGTCGCCATCTAGATACGCTGGTCGATCAAGGAGTTTTAGCTGCGAGAGAGCCTTTCCAGAGTTCGTTGGATTCAAGAGGTCGTGGTCGGCCATCAAAAGTTTTTGTAATGACTGATATCGGCCGTGAGAAATTTGAACACACATACGATGATCTTGCTGTTTCTGCACTTCGATTTATGTCGTCGACAGGAAGCAATTCATTGGTAAAAGAATTTGCAAAGAATCGTGCGCAGGAAATTACTAAGCGAGCGGCTCAGATACTTGCTAATAAAAAGAATTTGAGCGAGAAAAGCGAGGCACTTGCTAATTTCCTAACGGAGGAAGGCTTCGCTGCAAACAATCACTCCCAAGGAATCGGCGAAGAGCTTTGCCAAAATCATTGTCCGATTGCACATGTAGCGGCGCAGTTCCCAGAACTTTGCGAAGCCGAGACTGAAGCGTTCTCGGAACTTCTTGGTACGCATGTCCAAAGACTTGCAACCATCGCCCACGGAGATGGCGTCTGCACAACATTTATACCGAATTCAACAAACCTAAATAAAACCGGAAAGCGAGCCTGACATGAGTGATGTCTTAGCAAAGAACCCTGGACTTGAAGGTATTGGAAATTATGAATTTGGCTGGTCAGATAAGAATGACGTTAGCGCTAATTCTCGTCGTGGTCTAAATGAGGAAGTTGTTCGCGATATTTCATCCAAGAAGAGTGAACCACAATGGATGTTGGATCTACGACTAAAAGGACTGTCACTCTTTGAAAAGAAACCAATGCCAACTTGGGGTTCAGATCTCTCTGGTATTTTCTTTGACACCATTAAGTACTTCGTGCGCTCAACAGAGAAACAAGCTACTTCATGGGAAGACCTACCAGATGACATTAAAAATACTTATGATCGACTAGGAATTCCAGAGGCAGAAAAACAACGCCTGGTATCCGGTGTTGCTGCGCAGTACGAATCTGAAGTTGTCTACCACTCGATCCGTGAGGACTTAGAAGCGCAAGGGGTTATCTTTGTTGATACGGATACCGCGCTGCGCGAGCATGAAGAGTTATTCAAAGAGTATTTCGGAACAGTAATTCCTGTCGGAGATAATAAATTTGCTGCGCTAAATACTTCAGTCTGGTCCGGTGGATCCTTTATCTATATCCCAAAAGGCGTAAAAGTTGATATTCCATTACAGGCATATTTCCGTATCAATACTGAAAATATGGGACAGTTCGAACGTACATTAATTATCGCCGATGAAGATTCATATGTTCACTATGTAGAGGGCTGTACCGCTCCTATCTATTCATCAGATTCGCTGCATAGCGCAGTAGTTGAAATCATTATTAAGAAGAATGCACGTGTTCGATATACAACAATTCAGAACTGGTCTAACAACGTTTATAACTTGGTAACCAAGCGCGCTACATGTGCCGAGGGTGCAACCATGGAGTGGGTTGATGGAAATATTGGATCCAAGGTCACCATGAAATATCCAGCAGTTATGTTGATGGGCCCACACGCGAAGGGCGAAACTCTTTCGATTGCTTTTGCTGGTGAAGGCCAACATCAAGATGCTGGAGCCAAGATGGTTCATGCAGCTCCCTATACATCTTCATCAATCATTTCGAAATCTGTTGCTCGTGGCGGCGGTCGTACTTCATACCGTGGTCTAATCCAGATCAATGAAGGTGCCCATCATTCAAAATCAACCGTAAAGTGTGATGCACTTCTTGTTGATTCAATTTCACGTTCAGATACCTATCCATATGTTGATGTTCGCGAAGATGATGTTTCAATGGGGCACGAAGCAACAGTCTCTAAAATTAGTGATGATCAACTTTTCTATTTGATGTCACGCGGCCTAGGCGAAGATGAAGCGATGGCAATGATTGTTCGAGGCTTTATCGAGCCAATCGCCCGCGAATTGCCAATGGAATATGCGTTGGAATTAAACCGTCTCATTGAAATGCAGATGGAAGGTGCTGTTGGTTAATGAGCACTTTAACTACAAATTATCTTGCACCAACTGGTCGTGAAGAGGCTTGGCGCTTCACGCCACTGGCGCGTGTCGGTGGACTTTTAGATTCTTCCATTGCACTTGAAAGCGTTAACAGTGTCCGGATTACCAATGCACAGCCAGGTGTGACGCTGAATGTCGTTCGTGCTGCAGATTTAGCGGCTCTTTCCATTAGCGATGATTTAGCAACGATTCGTGCTCGAGAATTTATTGAAGAAGTAACACATATTCAAGTTGCTGCTAATTCTCAAATATCTGAACCATTGATACTGGAACGAATCGGCTTAACTGGCAAGCCGCAAGCGAGCAGAACTTTAATTTCCTGCGGAGTGAATTCTCACGCAACAATTATTTTGCACAACTCAGGTGAAGCTATTCTGGCTGATGAGTTTGAATTTGATCTAGCAAGTGGTTCAACGCTAACTTTCGTATCACTACAAGAGTGGAGCGGCAAAGCTGTTCACCTAGGTCGTCAGCATGCGATTATCGCTAAAGATGCCACTTTCAATTCAATTGTTGTCACTGTTGGCGGATCGTTAGTTCGACTCTTACCAACTGTCGAATTCAGTGGACCTGGTTCAAGTGCAGATTTACAAGGTTTGTATTTCGCGACAGATGGTCAACATTTAGAACATAGATTGCATGTAGATCACAATTTTCCCAACGCTAAGAGTCGCGTAAATTACAAGGGCGCCCTGGCGGGGGATAAGGCGCACACTGTTTGGATAGGCGATGTATATATCCGCTCAAATGCGGAAGGCACTGATACCTACGAACTAAATCGCAATCTTTTATTGTCAGATGGCGCACGGGCAGATTCGGTACCAAATTTAGAGATCGAAACTGGTGAAATTGTTGGTGCTGGCCATGCAAGTACAACTGGACGTTTTGATGATGAACAACTCTTCTATCTATCTTCACGCGGAATTCCCGCAGAAATTGCTCGACGTTTAGTAATTCGCGGATTCTTCGCAGAGATCGTAGGCAAAATCAAAAATGAAGAGATTGAAAATCGATTGATGGATCGCATTGATTCCGAACTTGCAAAGGTTGGTGCTTGATGACTCAGCTATCGTTTGCTGCGCTTTCAGAGCGTAAACCTGTCAAAGTTGATTTAAATGGAACGCCTGTATGTGTGACTCGTGTTGGCGATGAAGTTTTTGCTATTGCAGATACTTGTTCTCATTCCGATGCCTCACTTTCAGAGGGCGATGTTACTGATTACAAAATCGAATGTTGGTTGCACGGAGCAGAATTTGATTTACGAAGTGGGGAAGTCGTAACACCACCTGCATCAATCCCAGTAGAAGTTTTCGAAGTTTCACGCAATGGTGATGAATTAACAATTTCAAGCAGAAAATCTGCACAAGGTTAAGGAGCGAATATGAGTACATTAGAAATCAAAGGGCTACAGGTATCTGTTGCAACGGAATCCGGATTTACCGAAATCCTACGTGGCGTCGATTTAACCATTAAGTCTGGTGAAACCCACGCGATCATGGGACCAAATGGTTCTGGAAAATCAACTCTTGCATATTCGATTGCTGGCCACCCCAAGTACACGATCACTGGTGGTTCAGTAACTCTTGATGGTGCAGATGTATTAGCAATGTCTGTTGATGAACGAGCTAAGGCTGGGCTATTTCTTGCAATGCAATATCCAGTTGAGGTCCCTGGCGTATCTGTCACCAACTTTCTGCGTACAGCAGCAACTGCGATTCGCGGCGAGGCTCCCAAAGTTAGAACATGGGTTGGCGAGGTCAAAGAGGCTATGAAGGCGCTAAATATGGATACTAACTTTGCCGAACGAAATGTAAATGAAGGATTCTCTGGCGGCGAAAAGAAACGCCACGAAATTCTTCAACTAGAACTTCTGAAGCCTAAGTTCGCAATCTTGGATGAGACAGATTCTGGCTTGGATGTAGATGCGCTACGAATTGTGTCTGAAGGGGTTAATCGTGTTAAAGCGAATAGCGATCTCGGAATCATGTTGATTACGCACTACACACGCATCCTTCGCTACATCAAACCTGACTTTGTGCATGTATTTGCTGCGGGGAAAATTGTTGAAGAGGGTGGCCCAGAACTTGCTGACAAATTAGAAGAGAAGGGTTATGCAGAGTACACAACTGCATAATTGATGACAGCAATCTTAACCCCAGCAGAGATTCGGAAAGATTTCCCAATCTTTAACAAAGTTATGCGTGGGGGAAATCGTTTGGTTTATTTAGATAGCGGTGCAACGAGTCAGAAACCGCGACAAGTATTAGATGCCGAGCGCGAATTTTACGAGCAACACAATGCCGCCGTTCACCGTGGTGCACATCTTCTCGCAGAAGAAGCAAGCATCGCATACGAGGGATCTCGCAAAATTTTGGCCGATTTTATTAATGCAGATGTAGATGAAGTAATCTTCACAAAGAGTGCTACCGAGAGCATAAACGCCTTGGCATATTCATTTGGTAATAGCGCAGCAAACTCGAGATTCGCATTGATGCCTGGTGATCGAATTGTCGTTTCTATTCTTGAACATCATGCGAATTTAATTCCTTGGCAACAATTAGCCAAACGAACTGGCGCGGAATTAGTTTGGTTCGATATTGACGATGAAGGCAGATTAGATCAGTCAAATCTCTTGGATTTAATTAACCTGCGTACAAAAGTTGTAGCAATAACTCACCAATCAAATGTTCTAGGAACAATTGTTCCGATAACTGAAATCGTAAAGCGGGCCCATGAAATGGGAGCTGTCGTCGTTCTAGATGCTTGCCAATCTGCGCCACATTTCCCAATAGATGTGAAGGCTTTGGATATAGATTTCTTAGCATTCTCGGGCCATAAGGCGCTCGGACCGACGGGCGTCGGAATTCTCTGGGGCCGACTTGATTATTTAAATGCGATGGAACCATTTTTAACTGGCGGTTCTATGATCGAAACTGTAACGATGATCGATGCTAAATGGGCAGCAGCACCGAAGAAATTTGAAGCTGGTGTGCCTAATATGGCGCAAGCGGTTGGGCTGGCCGCTGCGGTTACTTATTTGAATAATTTAGGGATGGAAAATGTTGCCCAGCACGACCGAGACTTAACTTCTTATGCTCTGAAAAAATTTGCAGAACTCAACGGAGTGCAAGTAATCGGTCCAAAAAATAACATTGATAGAGGAGCGGTTATCTCCTTTGCTATCGATGATATTCATCCGCATGATGTGGGGCAAGTACTGGATCAATATGGAGTTGCAGTTAGAACCGGACATCATTGCGCCTGGCCTTTAATGAAAAGACTGGGTCTTGTTGGAACTACACGAGCATCCTTCTATATTTACAATGATGAGTCGGATGTCGATGCGTTAATCGAAGCCATCGGACACGCCCAGAAATACTTTAAGGTGTAATTATGGAACTAGATTCGTTATATCAAGAGGTAATTTTGGACCACTATAAGCATCCACTACATAAAAAATTGAGTGAATCTTTCTCGGCGCAGGTACACCACGTAAATCCAAGTTGCGGTGATGAAATAACACTAAATGTTTTGATTGCGGATGGCGTAGTTAGTAATGTGACGTGGGATGGTGTTGGTTGTTCTATCTCTCAAGCTAGCACTTCAATCGCCTCAGATTTGATGATTGGTAAGAAGGTTGAAGAAGCCTTATCTGTTGTGGATTCCTTCTCGCAATTAATGAGCAGTAAAGGGACACAGACGGGTGATGAAGATATTTTAGAAGATGGTGTGGCGCTTGCTGGCGTTTCTAAGTTTCCAGCTCGGATAAAGTGCGCCCTATTGGGTTGGATGGCTTTTAAAGATGCAACGTTGCAAAGTAATGGAAAATAGGGAGAGACATGACAACAGCGAAAACCACTCTTGATGATGTGACTGAGGCTATGAAGGATGTGATCGATCCAGAACTTGGCATCAATGTTATTGATCTTGGTTTGGTATACGACATGCGTCTAGATGAGAACAATGTCGCAATTCTTGATATGACGCTCACATCTGCTGCCTGCCCATTGCAGGATGTAATTGAAGATCAAACTCACCAAGTGCTTGCTGACATCACATCTGATGTAAAAATTAATTGGGTTTGGATGCCACCTTGGGGTCCAGGAAAAATTACTGATGATGGACGTGAACAATTGCGTGCGATTGGGTTCACGGTTTAATCAGTGTCAATGCATGGCCAGTGGATGGCCTTGAGATCGATGAGTTCGGACCAATCGGTTAAGAATCAAAAACTTAAAGCAGGAACTTTTAAACGCATTTTGCTATTTGCGCTTCCATATCGAAAATATTTAATTATCTTCATGGCCACAGTCGTTGTTGATGCCGTGCTTGTAGTAGCAACACCGTTGATGCTTAGAACTCTAGTTGATAGCGGAGTCATTCCAGGGCGCGGAGATATTGTTACAAAATTGGCGATACTTGTTGCAGTATTGGCAATAGCTGATGCAGGCTTCAATATGTTAGGCCGTTGGTTTTCTAGCCGTATAGGTGAAGGTCTTATCTATGATTTGCGCAGTCAAGTGTTCGAACATGTTCAACGACAATCAATCGCATTCTTCACAAGAACGCAGACCGGCTCACTTATTTCGCGAATTAACTCCGATGTAATCGGCGCGCAGCAAGCTTTTACTTCAACCCTTTCAGGAGTTGTGAGCAATTCTTTAACTCTGATTTTAGTTGCTGTTGCGATGTTTACTCTCTCTTGGCAGATAACTTTGGTGGCACTTATTTTGCTACCTATTTTCATAATTCCAACGAAGTGGATAGGCAAGAAACTTGCCAATTACACACGTCGCTCCTTTGAATTGAATGCTGAAATGTCTTCAACTATGACCGAACGTTTTAATGTTTCAGGGGCGTTGCTAGTTTCACTTTACGGCGACCGGCTTGCTGAATCTTCTAATTTTCGCGGCAAGGCACGCCGGGTTGCGGATATGGGAATAAAGATTGCAATGCTAAATCGCATTTTCTTTATCGCAATGACTTCGGTTGCGGCTATCGCGACAGCATTCGCTTATGGAATCGGTGGTCATTTAGCAATCAATAAAGAGATTTCAATCGGTACCTTGCTGGCTATTACTGCGCTACTTGCCCGGCTTTATGGTCCACTGACCGCGCTCTCAAATGTACGGGTAGATGTTATGTCAGCACTAGTCTCTTTTGAACGTGTCTTCGAAGTGCTAGATCTTGAACCTATGGTTAAGGATCCACAAAACCCGATACATATTGCTAAAGACATTCCAACAATTGAATTTAGAAATGTAGGTTTCACTTACCCAAAGGCATCTGAAATTTCACTTGCCTCACTTGAAGGCGCCGCTAAACCAGAAGTAATTGAAAGCGGGGAGGTATTAGCTGACATTTCTTTCAAGTGCGCTCCCGGAACATTCACGGCAATTGTTGGACCTTCAGGCGCTGGCAAGAGCACAATTTCTGGATTACTGCCTCGTCTTTACGATGTGACTAAAGGTTCTATTCTGATTAATGGAACTGATATTCGCGACACAAGCATTCTTGAATTGCGTTCACTCATCGGAATCGTTACCCAAGATTCGCATATGCTTCACGAGAGCATTGGTGAGAATCTTCGCTACGCAAGGGCTGGTGCTTTAGATGAAGAACTTTGGCTGGCCTGCGATGCAGCGCAAATAGGAGATTTTATTCGTTCGCTTCCCAATGGTTTGGATACCGTAGTTGGCGAACGCGGACACAGATTGTCAGGTGGCGAGAAGCAAAGACTTGCGATTGCAAGATTATTACTAAAGGCGCCAGAGATTGTAGTTTTGGATGAAGCGACTGCGCATCTTGATTCGGAGAATGAAGCGCTAGTACAAGAAGCGTTGAAGGTCGCCCTTGTGGGGCGAACCAGTATCGTGATTGCTCATCGTCTTTCAACTATCGCTCACGCAGATCAGATATTGGTTATTGAAGCAGGTCGAATCGTTGAAACCGGTAGACATGAAGAACTTGTTACAAAGGGCGGTCTTTATTTCGAGCTATACCAAAGGCAATCGCTTGGATTCACGGAATAATAAAATTCGACCGAATAGGGCAAGAACGGCGAAAGCCAGCCATTGAAGTGCATATGCAAAATGTGGACCATTTGATAATTCCGGAAGTTCGATAATTGTTAAAGGGGTAATTTTTCCATCAAGGCTAGGAATTAAATCTAAATAATATGGTTGCGCATCTATACCTTGGATTTTTGCAATTGATTTAGGCTTTGGATTAGTACTTTTTGTGACAAAGAACGAACCTTGTAATTGTCGGCTCAGATTCTCGGATCTAATTCGCGCAGAAATATCAACTACACCTCCTTGTGGTTTTGGAACAATTGGGGGAGTTGAAGCGCTTGGTCCAGCTGCAACCCAACCCCTATCTACCCAAAAGTTTTCACCATTTATCGCAGTAAATAGCGTTAGAACTTCGAATCCGAACTGCCCTTCGTAATACCGATTGCGCACCAATTCTTGATGATTGCCAGAAAAATTTCCCTTGATACTTACTGTTCGCCATTGATTTGCTACAGAATCTAAGTTTGCTAGCTCGACCATTTGCAACGGAGGTTTCGCTAAGTTTGCGCTGATTATCTTATTGGTGTCGGCTTGGGTCTGCCCGCGACCGAATTGCCATTGTGCCGCATATAAACAACCAATAATAAGAATGAGCGCGGTTGCACTTTGAAGCAGTGAAACAGGCGAGAAAAACTTACGCACGATCTATTCTGTTCCTATTTGTTTCTGGCCATCTGCAAAAATTGCCGCTCTGCCTTTTATGCTCTCTCGCCCCGCATTTGCAACAACCACTGCTACATACGGCAGGGTTACCGCGCCGAAAATTGCAAACCATCGATATGGACTGGGCAGAATTACAGCAAGAATGAAACAAAGGGTCCTAATCATCATCGAAATGAAATATTTCTTGGCCCGAGAAGATTGATCCTTAGAAAGCGGTTGGCCAACATTAGAAATTGAAGCCGAAACGATTTTCTTTGGTTCGGATTGGGAGGTAGCCATAGGAGAACTGTATGGGTCAGAACGAAGAATTTCGCTCTCGATACGCCTGTATGTATTTGGATACGCAGTAGTAACAGGTAAGTTTCTCCCATGACTTCGAATTCTAAAGTTGCCTTAATTACTGGTGGCAATCGCGGAATTGGACTCGCTATTGCCGAGAAATTTAAAGCTGATGGTTACCAAGTTGTTGTCAGTCATCGTTCAGGAAATCTGCCAGCTGGTCTCGATGGCGTGATTATGGATGTTACTGATTCCGAGAGCGTTAATTCAGCAATCGCAGAAATCGAAAGAAAATTTGGTCAAATCGATGTATTGGTTGCAAATGCTGGAATAACTAAAGATGGTCTTGTAATGCGCATGAGTGATGAAGATTTTGGATCTGTCGTTGAAACTAATTTAACAGGTGCTTTCCGAGTTGCTCGCGCTTGCACTCGCGGCATGATGAAACGTAAATCTGGGAGAATGATTTTTGTTGGTTCAGTTGTTGGAATGTTGGGATCGGCAGGACAGGTTAATTATGCGGCGACCAAGAGCGGCTTAATCGGAATGGCTCGCAGCTTTGCCCGAGAACTTGGCAGTCGTGGCATAACCGCAAATGTTGTTGCACCTGGATTTGTTGACACAGATATGACTGCGGTATTGGATGAAGCCCGTAAGGCCGAAATTGTTGGAGCGGTTCCGCTTGGACGATTTTGCACTCCCGAAGAAGTTGCAGGAGTCGTAGCTTTTTTAGCTTCACCCGAAGCTGCATATATAAGTGGCGCAGTAATACCAGTAGATGGTGGATTAGGAATGGGACACTAAATGGGAATCTTGAAAGGTAAGAACGTTCTGGTTACTGGAGTTCTAACTGAATCATCAATTGCATTTCATATCGCACGCATTGCACAAGAAGAGGGCGCAAATGTCGTTCTTACCTCATTCGGTCGGGCCCTTAGCATCACGAATAGAATTGCGGGCCGCCTCCCAAAGCCAGCACCAGTAATTGAATTAGATGTAACAAACGTTGAGCATTTAGATCGCCTTGCTGGATTGGTGAAGGAGCATTTACCTCACTTAGATGGCGTCGTGCATTCGATCGGCTTCGCACCAGAAGCCGCCCTAGGTGGAAATTTTCTCAATACTGTTTGGGAAGATGTGGCTACGGCAGTTCATGTTTCAACATTTTCCTACAAATCATTGGCAATGGCTTGTAAACCACTTTTCACTGCAGAGGGTGCGGCAATTGTTGGTTTAACTTTTGACGCAACCGTTGCTTGGCCAAAATATGACTGGATGGGAATCGCAAAGGCCGGTCTGGAATCAGCGAATCGATATTTAGCACGCGACCTTGGTCATGCAAATATTCGTTGTAACTTAATTGCTGCTGGTCCGATAAAAACTATGGCCGCTAAATCAATTCCAGGTTTCGAAGAATTTGAAGGTGTTTGGGATAAACGAGCGCCGCTTACTTGGGATTTTGCAGACCCGATTCCTGCCGCCCAGGGCGCTGTGGCTCTTCTTTCACCATTCTTTCCTAAGACCACTGGCGAGATAATCCACGTTGATGGCGGAGTCCACGCCATCGGCGGCTGAGCTAGCTAAGGCGCATTTGCTCAATTTCTCCATATCAAGATCCTGAGGTAACCTTGCGCAATCAAGTGGAGCTAGTCGCTCCCACCTCTATCGCTTCGGCGAATTGGTCATTGCAGGTTTTTAAACCTGAATTTGCGACTGTCTCCACCTGCTTCTAAAAAGAAGCGATTAACCAGGGGGGAGAAGTTATCAGCACCGAGCCAAGAATCAACGATCGGATTCGCGTTCCGCAAGTTCGTCTGATTGGTTTTTCTGGTGAGCAAGTTGGCGTAGTCGATATCGATACTGCATTAAAGATGGCAGATGAAGTCGGTTTAGATTTAGTCGAAATTGCTCCAGAAGCCCAACCTCCAGTTTGTAAAGTGATGGATTTCGGTAAGTACAAATACGAAATCGCACAAAAAGCACGTGAGGCAAGACAGAACCAAACACATATTGTTGTTAAAGAGATGCGATTACGACCAAAGATCGAGCCACATGATTACGAAACTAAGAGAACACATATTGAACGTTTTCTTAAAGGTGGCGACAAGGTAAAGGTGACAATTCAATTCCGTGGCCGTGAGCAAGCAAGACCTGAAATTGGTTATCGCTTACTTATGAAGCTTGCAGAGGAGTTATCAGAAGTAGCTTTCGTTGAGTTCGCGCCAAAGCAAGAGGGGCGAAATATGACGATGGTTTTGGGAACGAATGTTAAGAAGGGCCAGTCAGTTTCACAGCAAAAAGCTGCGAAAGTTGCTAGCCGCAAGAAGGAAGCAGTACCAGAAGCAGTACCAGAAGCTTAAAAAGTTTTAGTTCACAACTAACTGGGAGGTTAGCGAATGCCAAAGATGAAAACCCATAGCGGAGCGAAAAAGACGTTCCGTTTAACAGGAACCGGCAAGGTTATGCACGAACGTGCAGGCAAGCGCCACCTTCTTGAACATAAGTCATCTCGTGTAACACGTCGTCTTAGCGGCGATTCTGTAGCTAAGGCACCAAACTCATTCACCGCCAAGCGCATGCTCGGCTTGAAGTAACAGGAAGGAATAAACCATGGCAAGAGTAAAACGTGGCGTTCACGCCGCAAAGAAGCGTCGTACAACACTTGAGCGCGCAGCCGGATATCGTGGTCAACGTTCCCGTCTGTTCTCGAAAGCGAAAGAGCAAGTAACTCACTCACTCGTATATGCCTTCAACGATCGTAAAGATAAGAAAGGCGATTTCCGTCGTCTTTGGATTCAACGCATCAATGCAGGTACTCGTGCGAATGGAATGACATATAACCGTTTCATTCAAGGTTTAAAGAGTGCAGGCGTCGAAGTTGATCGCCGTATTCTCTCCGAGCTCGCAACTAATGACCCAGCTGCATTTGCTGCTTTAGTTGAAGTGGCTCGCAAGCACGTAGTTAATGTCTAATAACCAAATTACGAGCCTTCATTCTCCTCATGTAGAGAGAGTGAAGGCTCTTTTGGGTTCACGCGGTAAAAAGATTCGCCAGACTGAAAAAGAATTTATTGCTGATGGAATCCAAAGCGTGCGCGAAGCGTTGTCACCAACTTTTCCCGATGCGCCAGAACTAATAAATCTTTATGTGACCGAAAAAGGTTTTGCAAAGATTCAGGAAGATATAGCGCCAGAAATTCTGGGAAAGGCGCCAATTGTTCACGTATCAGATGCAGTTATGAATGAGATGGCTGATACCGAATCTCCTCAAGGGATTTTGGCGCTATGTAAATTCACTGAAATTACGCTCTATAAAATTAAACAACGCGAGGCTAAGAAAATCGCCTACTTCTGGGAGATCCAAGATCCAGGAAATTCTGGAACGGTAATCCGCACCGCCGAAGCTTTAGGTTTTGATGCTGTGATTTTCTCCAAGAACAGTGTGGATGTTTATTCACCAAAGACAGTTCGCGCCACAGTTGGTGCGCTCTGGCATATCCCGGTTGTGGAAGATATTTCGATTGAAGATTTAATGGATTTTGCGCAGAGCGAAGATTTCTTCACTGTGGCACTTGCGGGAGATGGAACTGGAACAATTCTCGAACTTCCAAAGAGTGAAAAAATGATTCTCATTTTCGGCAATGAAGCGCGTGGGCTTCCCGAGATTTCGGGCTTAGGAGCGCGCGTTTCAATTCCCATGGCAGGCAAATCAGAGAGTTTAAATGTCGCTAGCGCAGCGGCAATCGCGATGTTTGAGGTTGGTATTCGGTAGGATTTACATATTATGTCGCTCAATATTGCAGATCTTTCCAGTGCAACTAAGAGCGCTCTCGCGGCAATTGCCAGCGCCAAGGATTTAAATCAACTTAAGGTCGTTAAAACTGAACATCTCGGTGATAAATCTGATCTCTCTAAAGCGAGTCAATCACTTGGGAAGTTGGCTGCAGAAGAGAAAGCTGAATTTGGCAAAATTGTAGGCGCAGCGAAATCAGAAGTGGTTGCTGCTTTTGATTCTAGATTGCGCGTTTTAGAAACTGAACGAGATGAAAGAGTATTGGTTGAAGAGCGCGTCGACATAACTCTGCCATCGTCAAAGCAACCTAAGGGGGGATTACATCCTCTAACTATTTTAACTAACGAGATTTCTGATCTCTTTATAGGACTTGGATATCGAGTTGCCGAAGGTCCCGAGCTTGAAGCCGAGTGGCTCAATTTCGATGCACTCAATATTCCTGCCGATCACCCAGCGCGAACTATGCAGGACACATTTTTTATTGCACCTTTAGATTCAAAATTAGTTCTACGTACCCACACTTCACCTGTGCAAATTCGTACAATGCTTGAGAACAAGCCGCCGATTTACGTTATTTGTCCTGGTCGTACATATCGTGCTGATGAGTTAGATGCAACGCATACACCAGTGTTTAGCCAGGTAGAAGGTTTAGTTATTGATCGTGGAATTACAATGGCTGACCTGAAGGGAACTCTTGATTATTTTGCGCAAAGTATCTTCGGGCCGGATGTTAAAACAAGGCTGCGGCCATCTTTCTTCCCATTCACTGAACCAAGCGCTGAGGTTGATTTCTTTTTCAATGGTCGCTGGATTGAATGGGGCGGTTGTGGAATGGTCAATCCAAAAGTTCTTGAAGTTTGCGGGATTGATACGAAAGAATTTTCTGGTTTCGCATTTGGTATGGGTCTCGAACGAACTTTGATGGTTAGACATGGCATTACCGACATGCATGACATTGTCGAAGGCGACATCAGATTCACTCGCAGTTTTGGAACCGGTGGGCGATGAAAATTCCACTTTCCTGGGTTCGTGAATTTGTTGATGTGCCGAAAAATATTTCATTGGATGAACTTGAAAATGCCTTTGTAAATGTTGGGTTTGAAGTTGAAGGAATCGAAGTTCAGGGCAGTGATCTAACGGGCCCATTAGTAGTTGCTAAAGTTGAAACGATTGAAGAGCTATCGGGAAATAAGAAGCCAATTAGATATGTCGGTCTCGATTGCGGAGAAGGTGCTACAAGATTTGTTATTTGCGGTGCAACAAATTTCGCGGTTGGCGATCTGGTCGTAGCCGCGCTGCCCGGAGCAGTTCTTCCAGGAGATTTTGCTATCTCAGCCCGTGAAACATATGGAAAGACAAGCAACGGAATGATCTGCTCTGCTCGCGAATTAGCGCTCAGTGATGAACATGCGGGAATCATTGTTCTTCCGCAAGATTGCGCAAAAGTAGGTACAGATGCAATTACTTTGCTTGAAATCAACGATGTCATCGTTGATGCAGCCGTAAACCCTGATCGGGGTTATGCGCTTTCGATTCGAGGGTTAGCACGAGAGCTTGCGGCATCTCTTGGGATTAAATATCAGGATCCAGCGTCGAAAGTGGATGTTTCGAAATTTGCAATAAATAAAGATGGTGTTCAAATTATCGTTGAAGATAAAACAGCGCTTTCTGTAGTGTTTATTCGGACCATTTCAAATTTCAATCCTCTTGCACCAACGCCTCTTTGGATGAGTCGCCGTATTGAAAAATGTGGCATGCGTTCAATCTCGCTAGCTGTTGATATAACCAACTATGTAATGCTCGAACTTGGACAACCTTTGCATGCGTTTGATTCCGAGAAGATTGATTCCACGCTTGTTATTCGCCGAGCGGGCGCCACTAAAACGATTAAGACTTTGGATAATCAGGAACGTAAGTTGGATTCCGATGATCTCGTCGTTGCAGATAAAAGTTCTGCACTTGCTCTTGCAGGCGTAATGGGTGGTGCAACTTCTGAAGTAACAACTTCAACTTCAAATATTGCACTTGAAGCAGCCCGCTTCGATCCAGTCTCTATAGCCAAAGGTTCACGTCGTCATAAATTATCTTCAGAAGCTTCTAGACGTTTAGAGCGCGGGGTCGATCCTTCACTTGCCCAAATCTCTTCTGCCCGAGCTATCTCACTAATGATTGAACTCGGTGGCGCAAAATATATTGGTACTAGCTCTTTTGGTGAACCAAAATATGCTCCAATCGTCGAATTCGATCCTAATTTTGTCTCAGAATATCTTGGAACCAAGGTATCGCTGGAAGAGGTCGAAGAGAAACTTAAAATAGTTGGCTGCGATATTTCCAAGAAATCCGATACAAGTTGGAAAATTGATCCACCGTCATGGCGCTCTGATTTATTGTTAGGCCCTGATTTAGTTGAAGAAGTTGCCCGGATGATTGGATATGCCCGGATACCTTCTACTCTGCCTACTGGAAAATCAGGGGCAAGTTTAACTCCGATGCAATACCGCAAGCGTGCAGTTGCAAATTACTTAGCGGGCAATGGTTTCTCTGAAGTTTATAACTATCCCTTCGTCAATCCGGATTATGTAGCGAAATTGGGCTTCGTCGGTGATCGCGCGAAGAGTTTCAAACTCGCTAATCCGATGTCGGAAGAGTTTCCAGATTTGCGCACACATTTGTTGCCGGGACTTTTGCTTACAGCCGTTCGCAACCAGGGGCGTGGAGCTAAAGATATTGCGATTTTTGAAATCGGCTCGGTCTTTAGAAATACTGAAAAGCTTCTGAGTCAAGAAGTAATAGGTACAGATCGAACTCCTGATGCAAAAACCAAAGAGAAGATCTATAAGAGTGTTCCTAATCAACCTCTTCACATTGGTGCGGTTGTAGCAGGCAAACTCGGTTCAGATGGTTGGAACGGTAAATCGGCGGAATTCACCTGGGTTGAAGCGATTGGTTTCGCACGTTCGATAATTGAAACAACTGGAAATTTTACAACCACAGTTAGTTCCGATTTTGCACCTTGGCATCCTGGCCGTTGTGCTGAACTGCAAGTTGATGGCAAGCCAGTGGCGCATGCTGGAGAGCTGCACCCAAGAGTTATAGCCGAACTTGGATTACCGGAACGTTCTTGCGCATTTGTAGTGGTACTTAGCGCACTTAATTTTCCTGAGACGAAGAAATTACAGACGCTAATTACCATGCCTGCTGCGGTCCAAGATATTGCATTAGTTGTTGATGAATCTATCTCTGCAGCTTCATTGGAATTGGCCTTGAGATCTGGCGCTGGCGAATTGCTCGAAAGCATCACTCTCTTTGATCGCTACGACAAGCTGGGAGATGGCAAGGTATCTCTCGCGTACACGATGGTTTTCAGAGCGGCCGATCGCACGCTAACAGCAGATGAGGTCTCGAAATACCGTGAGTCCGCGGCAGCCTCAGCCATGAAAGCTTGTGGCGCCACTGTACGTGTATAAATATGCAAAATATTGCATAGATATGCATTATCTGTTATCGTAGAGGAATGAATGTAGGTATCGTAGGAGCAAGCGGTTACGCCGGCGGAGAGCTTTTGCGTATCCTCTCAAATCACGACAAGTTTAAGATCTCCTATATAAGTGCAGGAACAAGCGCTGGCGAAGAGATAACTTCGATCCATCCTCATTTAATTAATTTTGCAGACCGTAAGTTTGAGAGCACGAATATCGATCAAATCAATAAGTGTGAAGTGGTATTTCTGGCTTTGCCGCATGGTGAGTCGGCGGCGCTTATTGCAAAGATTTTGCCAGATATTAAGGTGATTGATCTCGGAGCAGATTTCAGATTATCTGATGCTGGCTCCTGGTCGAAGTATTACGGCGGTACGCATGCCGGACAATTTACATATGGGCTACCTGAGCTTGCAGACAATGCATCGAAGATTGCAAATAGTTCACGAATTGCTAATCCAGGGTGTTATGCCACGGCAATAATACTTGGCAGCGCCCCTGCAATATCGGCAAAAATTATTGATGGAAGCGATTTGGTTGCTGTCGCCGCAAGTGGAACTACAGGAGCAGGCCGGACCGCGAAGATTAATCTTTCAGCCAGTGAAGTTATGAATAATCTTGTCTCTTATAAATTCGGGGGAGCACATCAGCACACTCCAGAAATTGAAGAAAATTTGTCGGCGCTCGGCAACGAGAAAGTCCAATTATCTTTCACGCCGATTTTGGCACCAATGCCCAGAGGAATTCTGGCGACCATAACATCGAAATTACAGAAACCATTTACAACAGCAGAAGCTCATGATCTTTACTCGACTTACTTTAAGGATTCACCTTTTATTAAAATTTTGCAACCAGGTGTTATGCCGCAAACTTCTGCAACTCTTGGAACTAATATCGCACTACTGCAAGTAGCCGTGGACTCGCATGCTAATCGTTTGGTGATTTCAATTGCAATCGATAATTTGGGTAAGGGAGCAGCAGGTCAAGCTATTCAGAATGCGAACATTGTCTGCGGTTTCCCGCAGGATTTAGGTCTTGATCTTTTGAGTGTGAAGTAATGATTGTCTTCAAATACGGTGGACACGCGATCAGCGAAGATCTCAAGATCGATCCAGCACTTAAATTTCTTGCTGACTTAATTAAATCTGGCGAAGAAATTGTCATAGTTCACGGGGGTGGGCCGCAAATAAACCGTGAATTGGAAATTCATGGAATAAGAAGCGAGATGGTTAAGGGGTTACGTAAGACTACTCCCGAAGTTTTTGAGGTAGTTCAAAGGACCCTTAGTGGTGAAGTTCTACGAAAATTAGTAAATCAATTAGTAGGACTTGGAGTCAACACAATTGGAATTTCTGCCGGTGATGCGAACTTGATCAGAGGCGAAGTTCGCGATCTGGAACTAGGCCTTGTTGGCGAAATTTCTAAGATAGACATCTCGATTATAAATACATTTTTTGAACAAGGACTAACACCAGTGATTTCGCCCATTTGTGTAACTGAAGATGGCATAGGCATAAATATGAATGCAGATTTGGTTGCGGGTGCTATTGGTGGGGCCCTGAAAGCGGAGGTAGTTATGTTCTCAACTGATGTTTCTGGCATTTACCGAAATTGGCCCGATGAAGCTTCCCTGATAAATTCCATAAGTGTAGACGAGCTGGTTTCGATCGCATCGGGATTCGAAGGCGGGATGCTCCCCAAGGCTAACGCAGCGATAAACGCAATTCATTCTGGCGCCAAGTCAGTGCGCATCTTTGACGGAAGAACTATCGCGAACCTTACTGCGGCGCATTCGGGCGAGATCGGAACTTTGGTGATTGCTTAAAATGAATAGAAATATCGCGATGCAAGATCGATGGAAGAGCGCTCTGCAAAATAATTATGGCACCCCCTCCATTTCACTAGTCAAGGGAAGTGGGGCTCTTGTTTGGGATGCCGATGGTAAAGAGTATTTAGATTTTCTCGGTGGTATTGCCACGAATATTCTTGGTCATGCACACCCCGAAATAGTTACTGCGATAACAAATCAAGCAAATGACCTGGGCCATGTGAGTAATTTATACGCGCATCCAGGTGCAATCGAATTAGCTGAAAAACTTAAAGCACTTACTGGTGAAGCAAGTGCAAGAGTCTTTTTCTGCAACTCTGGTGCCGAGGCAAATGAGGCGGCGTTGAAATTGTCACGGTTGATTGGACGTAAGAAAGTTATTTCTACCATTGGTTCCTTTCACGGTCGAACAATGGGGGCGCTGTCATTAACTGGACAAATCGCTAAACGCGAGCCTTTCTTGCCTTTACTTAAGGGCGTTAAATTCATCCCTTACAACGACTTGTCGGCGGCTAAGAAAGCAATCAGTAAGAAAGTCGCGATGATTATCGTGGAACCGATCCAAGGCGAGAATGGCGTAGTTGTTCCAGATCTTGGCTACCTTAAATCTTTACGAAAATTAACCAAGAAACACGGAACCTTGCTTGCCTTAGATTGTGTTCAAACTGGAATGGGTAGAACTGGTGATTGGTTTGGCTTTGAAAACGAAGAAATAGTTCCGGACATTATTACATTAGCTAAAGGTCTTGGCGGGGGCTTACCTCTTGGTGCGATGATTGCAATTGGCGATTGTGCGAATCTATTCGAACCAGGATCGCATGGAAGTACATTTGGCGGCAACCCGATTGCTTGCGCATCGGCACTGGCCGCGATAAAAGTTTTAGAGAGGGATAATTTTCTTCCGCGAATTAAGTCACTCGAACTTAACCTGAAGCTAGAAATCACGAAGAGTCCAATTGTGCAATCTGTTCGTGGAAGTGGCTTGCTACTTGGAATTGTTCTAAAAAATAAGGTAGCAAAAGAGTTTGTTTCTGCACTGCAAGGTGAGGGCGTTTTGGCAAATGCAACATCGGATTCAGTAATACGACTGGCGCCACCTTTGATAATCACAGATTCTCAAATTGCAGCTTTTGTTGAAAGATTTAGAAAGGTAGCCACGTCATATGAACGTTAAAACTGCATTTAGCTCTAACCAGCGAAAATCTTTAATCTCCAAGTTGATAAGGCAAGGTGGTGTTGAATCCCAAGTTCATTTAGTGAAACTACTTGCTCGTGAAGGTGTCAAGGTTACGCAAGCAACGGCTAGCCGTGATTTAGAGGATTTAGGCGCAACACGGGTTCGGGATGCAAGCGGTGAGTTTCAATATGTAATTGCTGACGAGGCGACATCAAAAACAACTAACGCAGCGAATTTAATAGTAAGCGTTACCGCCAGCGGTAATTTAGCTGTGGTCCGAACCCCACCTGGTGGAGCACAATTATTGGCAAGTGCTATTGATAGAAATTCACTTAATGGAACTCTGAAAAGTGCGATCGGAACAATTGCTGGAGATGACACAGTTCTCGTGGTCTCTAAATCAGCGAATGGTGGCGCAGAACTTGCCAAATCAATCTTGAGCTATTCATCTGGAACAAAAGGAAAGAGGAAATAACTAATGGCACTTTGGGGCGGAAGATTTGCGAGTGGTCCAGCTGATTCTGTTGCTGCACTCTCTAGAAGTGTGGATTTCGATTGGCGACTAGCCCCTTATGACATAAAAGTTAATCTGGTACACCTAGATGGCTTGGTGAGCGCAGGCGTTATTGCTACCGGCAATGGTGAAGTTATCCGGGCTGGGCTCAAGGCCCTAGGCGCTGAAATTCTTGGCGGAAAATTTTCTTATGATGATTCTGATGAAGATGTTCATAGCGCAATCGAGCGGGGATTAATAGCAAAAATTGGAGCGATTGGTGGCGCACTTCGGGCTGGTCGTTCTAGAAATGATTTAGTTGTTACTGATTTCAAACTCTATTTAATTGACCATTTGCTTGAAATCGCATCTTTAACTACCTCACTTATCGAAGCATTCAATGAGCAGAGCCTGGCGAATGTTGAAGTATTTGCTCCTGGTTTTACGCATCTACAACATGCGCAACCAATCGTTTTTGGTCACGAGCTTGCAAAACATTCGCAGGCACTTCTACGTGATCTCGATCGAATCGGTGATTGGTTAGTTCGCAATAGCATTTCGCCACTAGGAGCCGGTGCACTTTCTGGAAGTGGACTACATCCAAACCCAGAAAGTAGCGGCGAGACTCTTGGGTTCGATGGAGTTGTCGCTAATAGCATCGATGCAGTCAGCGATCGCGATTTCGCAGCAGAAGCCTTATTTGTTATGGCGATGCTCGGCGTGCATCTCTCTAGAATCGGCGAAGAGTTCACTCTTTGGAGTACTACCGAATTTTCTTGGGTAGAAATTGCAGATGCTTACTCAACAGGGTCATCAATAATGCCGCAGAAGAAGAATCCAGATATTGCTGAACTAGCGAGAGGAAAGAGCGGACGTCTAGTTGGAAATCTAACAGCGCTTCTAACAACCCTTAAGGGTCTTCCTTTCGCTTACAACCGCGATCTACAAGAGGATAAAGAGCCCGTGTTTGACTCTGTCGAAACTTTGCTCGTTCTTTTACCCGCGTTAACTGGAATGGTTGCTACGGCAAAATTCCGCACCGAAAATATTTCTAGTGGCGCACACTCTGGATTTGCTCTTGCTACTGAAGTCGCAGATTATCTTGCTAAGAAGTCAGCCCCATTTGCGCAAGCACATGAAGCGGCGGGGGAGTGCGTTAAAGTTTGTGAGCAAACAAAGAGAGAGTTGCATGAATTAACCGATGAGCAACTCGCTGCAATTCATCCAGAACTCAAATCTGATTTGCGGGAATTCTTAACTGTCTCAGGTGCCATCGCATCAAGAACTTCGTCGCTCGGTACCTCAATTCCTAGCGTTACCGCACAAATTGCCGAGCTAAAGAATGCCACGCAAGAAGCTAAGCAGTGGATATCCAACGAGGTCGAACGCTTTTCAGGCATGATGAAGCCATGACTACGCAATTATTAGCCGATCTTGAATGGCGCGGTCTGATCGCGCAAACAACGGACCGTGAAGCGTTATTGAAGGATTTAAATAGCAAACCGGTCAAGTTTTATATTGGCTTCGACCCAACTGCTCCAAGTTTGCACGTTGGAAATCTTGTTGTAATTCTGGTGATGCGACGGTTTCAACTCGCAGGCCACCTTCCGATAGCGCTAGTTGGAGGAGCAACAGGGCTTGTTGGAGATCCGAGCGGACGCAATGAAGAACGTACTTTGAATGATGACACTATTGTCGAGCAGTGGGTCGGAAATATTAGAAATCAGCTGGCTAGATTTCTAGATTTTAATTCAAAACAAAATGGCGCTGTGATGGCTAATAATCTTGACTGGACTAAACCAGTTTCAGCACTTGAATTTCTTCGCGACATTGGAAAACATTTCAGCGTAAACCAAATGCTTGCAAAAGATTCCGTTGCATCTCGCCTGGAAAGTGGTGGTATTTCCTACACCGAATTCTCTTATCAGGTGCTGCAAGCCTTTGATTACCTAGAACTTTACCGTCGCGATAATTGCAGATTACAACTTGGTGGCTCAGATCAATGGGGGAACATTGTTGCTGGGCTCGATCTGATTCGTAAAGTTGAGGGCGGTTCTGCGCATGCATTCACAATTCCGCTTATGGCTAAATCTGATGGCAGCAAATTTGGAAAAACTGCCGGAGGATCAGTCTGGCTAGATCCAGAGATGACTTCACCTTATGCTTTTTATCAATTTTGGATAAACACTGAAGATGCTGATGTTGCAAAATATTTGAAAGTTTTTAGTTTTAAAGATCGCGCGGAGATTGAAAGATTAATAGAAACAGTAAAAGTAAATCCTGGTCCACGTGAGGCGCAACGCGAACTTACGCGCGAATTAACTTCGCTCGTGCATGGATCAGATGAATGTGAAAAAGTAGAAGCTGCTTCCAAAGCACTTTTTGGTCAAGGTGAACTTAAAGATCTAGATGTAAAAACTTTAACTGCAGCTCTCTCGCAATTACCGAAAGTTACAATCGCTAAGAATGAGGTGATGCCAACTTGGGTTGATCTTCTTACTGCGACTGGTGTTGTTGATTCGAAATCAGCTGCGCGACGCATTGTTAAAGAGAACGGTGCCTACTTAAATAACGAGAAAATATCTGGTGAAGATTTTGCGCCAACCGCAGCAGATTTAATTCATGGAAAATTCTTAGTATTACGCAAAGGAAAGCGGGATTTAGCTTCAGTCGAGATCGTTTAAAGGTCTTCCTAGGAGATGCCGCCTTCAAAAACATTTGGTTTTGCGCGATCGAAAGAATTTTGGAACTTTTGAGCGTAAATAACGGCGCTTATGGCCGTGATTAACCTCGCATCAATTATGGGCTGAATTGGCCCTTTTCTAGGCAATCGAATTTGACCCTCACGCGGGCATGGGCTATCTTTACCCCTCGCTTGCGAATTGGACGAAAAACCCTTTAAAACCGGGGTAAATAAGGCCAAGCAACGATAAGTATTTCCAAGCACTATGAAGGATCTACCGGATTTGCTCTTCCGTGTCCCTTCCACTAGGTTTGGCGGTCTGCCCTGCAATCGGTGAGAAATCATCGTGACCGGTGCGCACTCGTACCTTGAGAACTCAACAACGTGCAAAAAATCAATGCCAATCGGCGCATATTGGGCTGCCCCTGTTTACAGGGCGTAGCAAAAATGTGCCAAATTCCTTTGTATTTCCATGACTTCGGAGCCCCTCAAAAGGCGACGGATATTGGGTACAGAACAAAAACAATTGGTAAAAATGAAATAGCTATAAACGCTAGTTTCGTTTTTTTGCCAGATCACAACTTTCTATGGAGAGTTTGATCCTGGCTCAGGACGAACGCTGGCGGCGTGCTTAACACATGCAAGTCGAACGATGAAGTTCCTTCGGGGATGGATTAGTGGCGAACGGGTGAGGAACACGTGAAGAATCTGCCCTCCACTTTGGGATAACTCCGGGAAACCGGGGCTAATACCGAATATTGAAACATAAGTGGCATCACTGAGTTTTGAAAGAATTTCGGTGGAGGATGACTTCGCGGCCTATCAGCTTGTTGGTGAGGTAATGGCTCACCAAGGCGACGACGGGTAGCCGGCCTGAGAGGGCGACCGGCCACACTGGGACTGAGACACGGCCCAGACTCCTACGGGAGGCAGCAGTGG
>Ga0194059_1000153_pt1 | contig 34693 bp, 41 predicted proteins | sample SepL6211m_MetaG_FD_163426 | JGI IMG/M metagenome (GOLD analysis project Ga0194059, IMG submission 163426) | Anoxic zone freshwater microbial communities from boreal shield lake in IISD Experimental Lakes Area, Ontario, Canada - Sep2016-L626-11m | ecosystem: Environmental > Aquatic > Freshwater >...
GATGATTAAAGTTGTGGAAGATATCTTGATGGGTAAAAAAAGTTCTGATAATTCTGAGGTTGGAAAAAAAGAAACAAACACATCAAATATTTTAAAGAAAAATATTTCATCATTAAAGAAGCAAGCAGAAAAAGAAGGAATTTCCATTTCTGAACTATTAAAGATGTTTAAAAGTGAATAAAAGTTTATACGATAAAGAAATTGAGTTTCCATCTGACAAAAGGGAACATATGAAAAAATCTTTCCATATGGTTAAAGGCGCAGATGAAAATACTGAAGGTTTTAACAGAAACAAAGAACTTCAGGGTCAAAAATTTATCACATATAAACAATTAAAAAGAATTAAAAACTTTTTCGATAATTTCAAAGGTAACCATAAAGAACCCTCATTTATTTTAAATGGTGGTGTCGAAATTAAAAATTGGGTTGACAATGAATTAAGAAAAATGAGGGACTATATTAAAAATACAAAAACCAATAAAATGGATGCTGGTATGATGAACCAGTTTATTGACCCTCATGAGAAAAAAGATTTTACAAATGTAAGAACATCTCAAGAACACTCAAAAACAGTGGACAAATATAATCCATCAGTTAATGAAAGTGTTAAGAGAATAAACGAACTAATATCAAAAATATAAAATTATGTCAACTCAAATCACGGTAGATTTAAACCAAACAGAACCAAACGCTCTTAGCGCAATTGCAGACCAAGAAAGAGCAAAATTAATCCCTAAAAATGACTACAATCAAGTAGGTAATGAATATTCGTCAGTTAATAGAGATGCTATTGCCGATGGAGATGGTATGGGTAGAGGTACGGGAGCTTTCTTAGATGTTTATAACGTAAACGCAGGAACAATAAATGACGTTGTTGAAAGAAAGAGCGAAATAAAAATCAATCAATACAACTCATCAAAAACATACCCTAATTTCTAATGAAACTTCAAGGAGCATTAAAAGGTTTAATTTGTGAAATCGCTTCTTTAGATAGTGTGGTAGATGCTATTAAAGGACGAAAAATCGTTATTATTTATTACGATGGTGATGAACCAGGTGGTAGAGGTATACGTCAAATTGAACCTGTGTGCTTAGGAGTTAGTAAGGCAGGAAACAAAGTTTTAAGAGCTTGGGATAATGAAGGAGCATCTCATACTGGTTATAAAGGTGAACAACCTTTACCAGGTTGGAGATTATTTAGATTAGATAAAATACTATCAAACAAACCAACTGGTGAGGTTTACAATGAACCTAAACCTGGTTATAATTTTAATGGAGACAAAAGTATGGTTAGTGTTATTATAAATGCGGTATTTGATAATAACCCACCACCACAAGAACAACCACCACAAGAACAACCACCTTTTGACATTAACCAACAAACACCCGAAGAAGAAATATAATATGAGCAATTTAATGGAAAAATTAGCTTTATCAAAAGCAATTATGGATAAGGCAGACGGAATTAAAAATAGTAATTCTATGAATGGGGGTTTACCACCAACATCATTACAACAAATGAATTCACCCGAATCATTTAATGTGCCAACGGCAAAATATAATATCCCTGCGGAATTCTTACAAGAATCAAACACACCACAACAACCTTATTTATCTAACATACCAAGAGAAAATACCAAACCTGTTGGTGTTCCAACGGCTGATGCAATTAAAAACTCTAAATTACCTGATGAGATTAAAAGGTTAATGATGGAACACCCAATTGGGCAACCTCAACAACAATCGACCACAATATCTAATGAATTAATTGAAAAGGCATCAAGATTGATGAAACAAAATGGTGGAGGTTATATACCAGAATCTGCAAAGCCAAAACAAACAACTCAACAACAACCTCAATCAACACCTAATGGAGGTATTGATTATAAATTAATTCAAAAAATGATTAATGAGGCGGTTAATAACGCATTAAAAGAAAATGGTTTGATAGTTGAAAGTTCTGAAAAATCTAACGAAGTTTTTAACTTTAGGGTTGGAAAACATATTTTTGAAGGTAAGGTTACAAAAATTAAAAAATTATCATAACACCTTTCTTTATTAGACTATAATTACTATATTTTAAGAAATATAATAATTAAAATGTCGAAAATTAAAGTCTTAGTAGTACCATCCGATAGAACGGGAGTTGGTAAATTTAGGTCGGTTGACCCTCACGTATTCTTACAAAATTTATATGGTGATGATTTCCATGTGGACATCATCTATGAACCATCATACGATGATATGAATTTTTGGTCTCAATACCAAATAGTTGCATTCCATAGAAGTATTGGCCCTGATTTTGATAAGGCTCACGAATTAATTCAAAAATTAAATTTATTAGGAATTATTACAATTGCAGATATTGATGATTATTGGATGCCAGGTAAAGAACACCCTATTCACGATATTATTAAATTCAATAAGATTAATGAAAAAATTGTCGCAAACCTTAAAGTTGCAACATATGTTACAACAACTACAAAACTTTTTGCGGAAGAAATTAAAAAGTTTAATAAAAATGTTGTTGTTTTTCCAAACGCAATTAATCCAAATGAACCGCAATTTAAAGAACCAACATTAGAATCTGACCGATTAAGAATTGGTTGGTTAGGTGGTTCATCTCACTTACACGATATTCAGTTGTTAGACCAATCTTTTGGTAAAATCACCAATCTTAAAGATAAATTACAATTTGTTTTATGTGGTTTTGATACAAGAGGAACGGTAACCGAAATTAATCAACAAACAGGAGAACATAAAAAAAGAGATATTTTACCTCACGAAACTGTTTGGGCTCAATATGAAAAAATATTTACTCAAAGTCATTCATTAGTATCTGAGGACTATAAAAAGTATCTATTAAAATACTCTCAAGAATCATACCCAAATCAATATGATGAATCATATGTGAGAGTTTGGACACAACCTGTAACATCTTACGCTAAAAATTATTCAAAATTTGATGTATCTTTGTCTCCAATTAAAAACACAATGTTCAATAGAATGAAATCACAATTAAAAGTGATTGAGGCAGGATTTTACAAGAAAGCTTTGATTGCATCTGATTTAGGTCCATATACAATTGATTTAAAACATTGTTTAGACCACGGCAATTTTGTTGATGGAAACGCGATGTTGGTTAATGAAAATAGAAACCACTCTGATTGGGCAAAATATATTAAAAAATTGGTGGAGAATCCTAACATGGCTAAAGACATGGGAGAAAGATTGTATGAAACGGTTAAGGACACATATGATTTAAATACAGTTACAAAAAATAGAGCAGAATTTTACAAATCTTTAATTAAATAATATGATTAATATACCTTTAACAAAAATTTTATTTTTGGACATAGAAACAGTAGGTGTTCAACCTGATTGGGATTCATTAGTTAAACATAATGAAGCTCTTTCATTTCAATTTGAACATTACTTTGATTGGTTTCAAAAACGGTTTCCTGAAGACGGAGCCAATGGGGTTGGTCAAATGTTTGTCAATCGCTCAGCATTAGTCCCTGAATTTGCGAGAATCGCCTGTGTCAGTGTTGCCTTTGTGACAGAAAAAGGTGAAGTTAAGATGCAATCATTTAGTGATATTGATGAGAAAAAAATGCTATTAGAAGTTCAAAAACTTTTATATAGAGTTGGTGAGCTTGGTTTCTTTTTATGTGGTCATAATGTTAAAGGATTCGATATCCCAATGTTGGCAAAACGAATGATTATGAACGGTATTATGCCACCTAAGATTTTACCTGGTCATGATACAAAGCCATGGGAGATTAAAGCTTTAGATACAAAAGAAGTTTGGCAATACGGTGGATATGGTTCCATCGCATCTCTTGAACTTATGTGTGTTTGTTTAGGTGTTGAGTCATCAAAAACAATGGAGATAACTGGTAATAAAGTTCATGACGCATTTTGGGTTAAAAAAGATATTGAAGGTATTGTAAAATATTGTGAGAAAGATGTATCTGTGTTAATTGATGTAATAAAAAAATTAATAGATTTAAAATAATGGAAAATTATGATGGATTGGGATTTGACCCTAAAGCTTACGAAGAAATTTTAAAACAATTTGAGAAAATTAAATCTGACGCAGGTGTTGAACCTGATGAAGATTATCAAAAAGAACTTGAAGATATTTTAGGTATTGGTTTTGACGACTTAGAAGAAGAAATTTATAGAAGTGCTAGAACCAAAACAATTGAAGTTGAGTTAGTTCATGAGGATGCGGTATTTCCAAAATACGCATATGAATCAGATTCAGGATTTGATTTACATTCAATCCAAGATTTAGAAATTGGACCTTTTGGGAGAATTTTAGTTCCCACAGGAATTAAAGTTTCTTTTGAAGAAGGATATGAAATTCAAGTTAGACCAAAAAGTGGTTTGGCGATTAAACAAGGGTTAACCGTACTTAACACACCAGGAACAGTTGACCAGGGTTACACCGGTGAAATACAAGTAATTGTGTTTAACACAAATAACTATTCCGTAACGATTCCAAAAGGTATGAAAGTTGGTCAAGCGGTATTGTGCCCCGTAATAAATGGGAAATATGTGAGATTTGAACAAGTTGACACTCTTAATGAAAAAGATAGAGGTAATAACGGATTTGGTAGTACGGGAATATGAGTACAATAGAACAACTAAAAAAAGAGTTATCTAAAGTTAACCAACATTTGGCAATGAGAGAAGCAAATGATGGTTGGTGGAATCTTTACATGGAAGAACGAAAAAATATTTTAGAAAAATTAATTAAAGAATTAGACAATAAATGATTACGGTAGGATATTCAACAAGAGAACATAACCCCCAATTTATCGAGTACTTAAAAAAAAGTTCAGGGTTTAAAAAAATAGAAGTTATTGAAAAGATTAATAACGGAGAAAAATCATTATCGGAAGTATATAATGAAATTCTTACAGAATCTAAAACTGACATAGTTGTTCTTTGTCACGATGACCTTTATTTTGATACATCAAGTTGGTTCCATAAAATTAAAACTCATTTTGAAAAAAGTGATTTCGGAATTTTAGGAGTTGCAGGTACAACCAACATGTCTGACACTGGTAGATGGTGGGAGACTAATCGTAGAAAAGATATGATTGGTATTGTTAACCACGAAAGTGAAGGAAAGAAATGGACTTCAAAATATTCAGATGATTTTGGTAAATCAATCAGACAAACTGTGATTGTTGATGGTTTATTTATCGCTGTAAGTAAATCAAGAATTAAACACACATTTGATGAAGAGTTTAAGGGGTTTCACTTTTATGATATTGCATTTTGTTTTAAAAATCACTTAGAAGGTGTTAAAGTTGGTGTTATCACTAATATCAGAATAACTCACAAATCTATTGGTCAAACCAATCAACAATGGGAAGATAATCGAGAATTCTTTGTTCAAAAATATAAAGACAATTTACCGAACAAAATTCCATTTGACCCAAATAGAAGATTGAAAGTTTTATTATCTTGTATTTCATTTAGAAACTTTACAGGTTCAGAATTATATGTTTTTGAATTAGCAAAAAGTTTAATCAAGTTAAATTGTAGTGTTACCGTTCTTTCACAAATTGGTGGTCCTGTGACCGACATGGCAAAAAAACTTGGGATTAAATGTGTATCATTTGAGAACGCTCCAGGGTTTAAACTTGGTGATGGAGAATGGGGAATGAATACTCCTGAAGGTTATAAACCATCCACTCCAAATGCCTTATATCGTGTTGCTGAAGTAGATTATGATATTATTCACTTTCAACACAAACCTGTCGCAGACCGAATTTTAAATATGTATCCTGAATTGGATAAGATTTGTAGTATTCACTCTGAGGTCATTTCATTGGAAGACCCAGTTGTTGACCCAACAATTAAAAAATACATTGCCATACGTCCTGAGATTAAGGAACACATGGTTAATAATTTTGAGATACCTGAAGATATGATTGACGTTATTTACAATCCTATTGATAATGAAAAATTCCAATCTAAAAATACCTTAGAAGAAAATTATGTATTATTTGTTGGTACAATAGATTATTTGAGAAAAGAATCAATTTTAGATTTAATTGAGTATACCAGAGAGATTGGAAAAGAACTTTGGTTAGTAGGTGAAAATAATGGAAATTATTTAGAAAATCTTTTATTGGAATCCCACGTTAAACATTTCCCATCAACATGGAAAGTTGAAGATTTTATTTTAAAATCTTATGAAACGGCAGGAATCCAATTAGGTAGAACAACTATTGAAAGTTGGATGTGTGGTAAATCAAGCTGGATTTATAAAGTAGATAAAGGTGGATTTATCCTATCTAAAGAAAAACACGTACCTCCAACAGATATTGAAAAATATTATACTATGGATGTTGCTCAACAAATTAAAAACGAATACCTTAAAATACTTTCATAATGAAAATAGGGTTAATAGATATTAATGATGTTGGGTTATCATTTGGATTATTATGTGAAAAAAACGGATATGAAGTTTTAGTTTCAAATAATAATGAAGATTATATTTTTAATCTTAATCAAAAGATTTGTAATACAAATGAACCATTAATTCAATCTATGTTATTTGATACCACTAAATTTAGTGCAACCACAAGTAATATTGATGTAATTAAAAATTCCGATATCATTTTTATTTTTTCACCAACACAATCTAATATTGAAGGTAATTATGACACAACAAAAGTGTTTGACATAGTTTCTTTATTTTATACTTTATCCTCACAAAATGTTCCACTTTATAATAAAAAAGTGGTGATATGTTCCACAACAAATCCTGGTGAAGTAGAACAAATACAACAAAGATTAAATATGTTCAATATTCAGGTCGCCTACAATCCATTTTTTACAAATGATGGTGAGGTTGTTAAGGATATTGAAAATCATGAAATTATTTTGATTGGTGGTGAGTATCAAGAACTAACCAATGATTTAATACAATTACATAACAAACTCAAAAAAATCATTGTTAATGTTTATACAATGTCATCAAAAGCTGCGGAATTAACAAAAATTGGAATTAATTCTTTTTTATCCGCAAAAATTAGTTATGCTAATATGTTAGGTGAGATTATAACCAAATCAGGTATTGAGGATGAGGTTAGTATGGTATTAAATGCTATTGGTGGTGATTTAGGGATTGGAAAAAAACATATGAATTATGGGTTTGGTTTTGGTGGTCCAATAATAAATGGGGATAATAAAGCGTTAAAACATTTTGCCGAAAGTATTGGTATTAATACTGATTTAATGTCATGTATCAATACGTCTAATCAATCTCACATTTCTTTTATAAAAGAATATTACATTCAAAAAAATCCAAATAAAGAAGTACCATTTGTTATGAACCATATAACATATAAAAAAGGTTCTAATATTGTTGAAGAATCTCAACAATTTCAATTGTGTATTGAATTATTAAATGATGGGTACAGTGTTAATGTTATTGAAATTTCTGAGGTTGCAAACAAATTAAATACATTATCTGAGTCATATGACGGAAGATTAAAATTTTATAAATCAGGTACAACACCTGAAGGGATATTAATTAATTTATAATGATTATATTAACAACAACATACAACTGCGAAAATTTTGTTGAGAGGTCTTTATTAACAATAATGACCCAAAGATTTAAAGATTTTAAATGTTATATTACAGATGACATGTCAACCGATAATACGGTTAATGTTATTAAAAAAACAATATTAGGTGATGAAAGATTTATTCTTATTGAGAATAAACAAAAAATGTATCAGCCAGGAAACTACGACCAAGTGATTCGTGGTTTGAATATTTCCGATGATGAAATCTGTGTTGAAATTGATGGTGATGATTGGTTACCCAATTCAAATGTTTTATCGTTTATAGATGACGTTTATAAAGATGAAAACGTTTGGATGACAAGCGGTTCATTTAAGTATCATGATGGTAGACCAGGGTTTGCAAACCCCCCAAAAAGATTTATAGACATTAGAAAACAAACTTTCACCTTGTCTCATATGAGAACATGGAAGTCATGGTTATGGAAAAAAATTAAAGAAGAAGATTTAAAAGACAATAGTGGAGATTATTGGAGCGTTGCTGGTGACTTATCATTTATGTTTCCGATGTTAGAAATGTCAGGAGAAAATCACTTTAAATATATTTCAGATGTGTTATACATATACAATGAGTCGAATCCATTAAATGACCATAAAGTCAATATGGGTAAAGTGAGTTCAACCGTAAACATAATTAGAAATAAAATACCTTATAATGGAATTTAGTATTGTAATTGCAACATATCAAAGAAAAGATGGGTCAACACCATTTTATTTAAAAAGATGTCTTGATTCGATTTTTAATCAAGACCATAAAAATTTTAAAGTTTTTATTATTGGCGATAAATACGAAAACAATGAGGAATTTGTTAGTATTTGTGAGTCTTACGACCAATCAAAAATATACTATGAAAACTTACCAGTGGCTGCAGAACGAGACAAATATACCGATAAAATGTTAATTTGGAAACATGGAGGTACTTTTGCATGTAATTATGGTGTAGACAAATCTATAGAAATGGGATATGAATATGTATGCCATTTAGACCATGATGACGAATGGGAACCTAATCACCTATCAAGCTTAAATGAGGTAATTGAAAAGACAGGAGCTTTGTTTTTGTGTACTAAATCTTTATATGTTCATGGTCCCATACTTCCAAAAATTGATACTCACGAGGAATTAATACATTTTTATCCAGCACCTGAGGCATTAATCCATTCTTCAGTTTGTATTAATTTTAAAGAAATACCATTGAGGTATAGAAATACATATGAAGAAACGGGGTCTTCGGGATTACCTGGAGATGGGGATTTATGGGTTAGAATAACAGAACATTTAAAATATCTTAATAAACCAGGATACCTAATAAATAAAATAACTTGTAAACATTTAGAAGAAGGATATGAACAAAAATAAAAATCACACATTTGAAATAACTGATGAATCTTTGTTAAAACTTAATGAGATTTCACAGAACATGGAAGGAACTACATTCCATAAACACACACATATATTGTACGATATTAGAACTGAATTAGGTGATAAACCAATAACTTATTTAGAAATAGGTTCATATGCTGGTGCGTCTATATCATTAATCTCATCACACAAATACCCAACAAATTGTTTTACTTTGGATTTGGGGGAACCAATTAATCCTGGAGTAGTCCAACAAAATGTTGAAAAATTTAAAAATGAATTAAGTACTTTTAATTATTTTCAAGGAAATTCACAAGATATTAACATTATCAATCACATTAGTAGTGAGGTTAAAGAGATTGATTTTTTATTCATTGACGGAGACCATACAAGAAGTGGGGTTTTTAAAGATTTTAATAACTATTCTAAATTAGTAAAAAGTGGTGGATACATCGCATTTGATGACTATTTAGATTATCAATATAGTCCTGAGGTTAAAGATGCTGTAGACACTATTGTATTGGGATTAAACACGGAAGAATATGAAGTTATTGGTTCTTTAAGTTATAAGTCATTGAAAGAGTTTACGGATTTAGACGGAAATAATATTTTTCTATTAAAGAAGAAGTAAAATGAAAATTTCAATCTGCATACCTACATGGGAACAATATGGTAGAGGAGTTGAATTTTTGAAAAATAATTTTGAAGTTCTATTATCTCAAACATACAAAAATTTTAATGTTATAATATCTGACCACAGTAAAGACGATAATATCAAACTATTGTGTGATGAATATTCTAATCAATTTGAAATCAAATACTTTAAAAATGAAAACTTTTTGGGTAATGGTCCTGCAAATACTAATAATGCTATTATAAATGCCGATGGAGATATTATTAAAATCATATTCCAAGATGATTATTTGTATGATGAAAAGGCGTTAGAATTAACATCAAATGAATTTGAAAATAATGAATGTATGTGGTTGGTTTGTGGATGTAATCATACTCATGATGATGGATTAAGTTACACAAACGAAATGATTCCTTATTGGAACGACAAAATTAAAAAAGGTACAAATACAATTAGTTCTCCTTCAGTTTTATCATTTAGGAATGATAAACCTTGTCTATTTGACGAAAATTTAACTATGTTAATGGATTGCGATATGTACTATCAACTTTACGTTAGATATGGTTTACCCACAATACTTCCTGAGTATTTAGTTACTAATAGAATACATAAACATCAGATTAGCAACCTATACAATCAAAATGTTTGGGAAGAAATAAATCACGTCAATAATAAAAATTATTAAAAACTATGGAAATTGTATCAACAAGATTAATGGGTGGATTAGGAAATATGATGTTTCAAATTGCAACATCATACAGCGTTTCACTTAGAGACGATAAAGAAATGATTTGCGATACTAAAGACATGCAAATCCCCCACAAACCATATACATTTTATACCGATAATATTTTTAGAAATATTAAATTTTCAAACAATTTAACAAATTTAAATCATATGGGTGAAGGCGGGTTTTATTATACCCCAATACCAAAAACTAAAGGTAATGTAAAACTAATCGGACACTTTCAAAGTGAAAAATATTTTACAACTCACAGAGATAAAATATTAGAACTTTATAATATTGATGATAAAACAAAAACTTATTTACTGAAAAAATATGGGGATATAGTTAATGAAGATACGTGTTCAATTCATGTTAGAAGAGGAGACTATTTAGGATTACAAACTCATCACCCAATTCAACCAATTGAATATTATTTGAAGTCAATTAAACTTATTGGTGAAGATAAACATTATCTTATATTTTCTGACGATATTAAATGGTGTGAAGAAAATTTTAGTTTTTTAAATAACAAAACATTTATATCAGGTAATAAAGATTATGAAGATTTATATTTAATGTCCATGTGTAAAAATAATATAATTGCCAATTCAACGTTTAGTTGGTGGGGAGCTTGGTTAAATAATAATGAAAATAAACAAGTAATAATTCCATCAAAATGGTTTGGGATTTCCAATTCACATTTAAATACTAATGACTTATATTGTGATAAATGGATTAAATTATGACAGTATTAATTACAGGCTCAAACGGATTACTTGGTACAGCATTAAAAGAATTATTAGGTGAAGGTCACATATACCACACAAGAAAAGATGCAGATTTAACTGATGAAAAATCAACTAATGATTATATCACACATCATGTAAAAAACTCAGGTGTGGATACAATTATACATTGTGCTGCAATGGTTGGAGGAGTTCAAGCAAACTCAAACAATAATGAAACTTTCTTTATTGAAAATTATAAGATAAATAATAATGTAATTAATTCCGCATTTGTGAATGGGGTTAAAAACTTTGTTAATTTATCATCCACTTGTATTTTTCCCGACTCTAATATCACTTACCCATTAACTGCAGACCAAATTGATATTGCGCCACCTCATCCATCCAATCATGGATATTCTTACGCAAAAAGATTATCGGGGTATCAAACAAAAATTATTAGACAATTAACAGGTAATAATTGGATTACAATTGTTCCAACAAATGTGTATGGCCCTAACGATAATTTTCACCCTGACCATAGTCATATGATTCCTGGTATTATTCACAGAGCATACAATTGTAAACAAAACAACGAAGACTTTGTAATTTGGGGAGATGGAAGTCCGTTAAGACAATTTATCCATTCAAAAGATTTGGCAAACGTTATTTTATGGGCAATTGATAATTGGAATAGTGAAGTTCCATTTATGGCGGTTAATGATAACGAACATTCAGTTATGGATATTGTTAAAATTGTTGCCAAAAAATTCGGTATTTCAGATGACAAATTGATTTTTGATGAAACAAAACCAAGAGGTCAATTTAGAAAACCTGCAAAATCTGATATCCCTAAAGATTACCAATATATTAACTTAGAACAAGGAATTACCGAAACCATCGAATGGTTTATTAACAATTATAAAACACTTAGAAAATGAAAAGAATTGATTTAATTCAAGACACAATTGACAACCAAGACATTGATAATTTAATTGAATGGTTAAAATCTTACCCTCGACTAACTAAAGGGTCTAAAACAATTGAATTTGAAAATAAATGGTCTCAATGGCTGGGAACAAAATATTCTGTATTTGTTAATTCAGGGTCCTCAGCAAATTTACTCATGTTGTACGCATTAAAAATCCTTAACAAAATGAAGAACAATAAAGTTTGCGTTCCGACACTATGTTGGGCAACAGACTTGGCTCCCGTACTTCAATTTGATATGAAACCATTATTAATTGATTGTAATTTGGATAACTTATCTGTTGATTTAACTCACCTTGAAGAAGTGTTTAAAACTGAACAACCATCTGTATTACTTTTGGTTTCAGTATTGGGTTTATCACCTGACATGGATTCTATTGTTGAGTTATGTAAAAAGTATGATGTTATCTTACTTGAAGATAATTGTGAATCACAGGGAACTAAGTTTAAAGGAACTAAACTTGGTAACTTTGGGTTAATGTCATCATTCTCCACTTATTTTGGACACACAATGTCCACAATTGAGGGTGGAGTTATTTCAACTAATGATGAGGAAATATATAACACATTATTACAACTTAGAAGTCATGGGTGGGATAGAGATTTATCTTCTGAAAAACAAGAAGAGTTAAGAAAAGAATGGGAAGTCACCGATTTTTCGGCATTATACACTTTTTATATACCAGGATTTAATTTAAGAAGTACCGATTTACAAGCTCAACTTGGAATTAAACAATTAGATAAAGTTGATGGTATGATTAATAATCGTTATGAAAATTTCCTTTATTATAAATCTAAGTTAGAAAATAAAACATGGTTTCCAAAAACTTTTGAAGATAGTTATACATCAAATTTTGCAATTCCATTCATAACAAAAACTATTGAAGATAAACAAAAATTGATACGAGAGTTAGATGAAAATAATATTGCATGTAGACCATTAATTTCGGGCTCAATGGGCACCCAACCATTTTACAAAAAATTATATGGCGAAAACAAATTACCTAAATGTAATATTATAGATGAAAGAGGAATCTATGTCCCTAATCATGATAAAATGACAAAAGAAGATATAGATAGGATTTGTAATATCTTATTAAAGTATACAGAATTAAAATAAAGAATATGATAATACAAAATAATTTACCAAGTCATTTTTCTGAACTTAGTTACACACAATTAATCGCAGAACAATTATTAAAAGAATTTGACGACAATTATAGTTTATATTTTCTCCATCCAGATTTAGACGTGTCTGAAGGAAAAGATTTTGGTAAAAAAATTAAAAACGATACAAATTATAAAATAGCAATTCATACTACTAATGAAGTTACATTTTCTCCAAAATACTATGAATTTTTTGATATTATATTTAGAAATTATTTACAAGAAATATGCGATTACAATAAAATATTTCCAATAAATATTGGGTTTAATTCCAGTGGTAAATACAACATTCGTCCTAACAAAGGTAATAAATTATCCGAAAGAACTAATGATGTTTTTTTTATGGGTAATAAATCAGTTAGAGAGGAATTTTATAATTCTATAAATAATTTATTGGACAAATATGATATAACTTTCACCAATGGATTTAGAACAGGTATATCACTTCAAGATTATTGGGAGAAATTATCCAATTCTAAAATATGTTTAGTACCAAATGGATGGAGTCCTGAAACTTTTAGATATAGTGAATCTCTTGCTTTTGGTTGTATAGTAATAACAAAAGACAAAATTAACTCTTGGTTCTATGAAAATAGTACGGCAATCTTTATTGATGATTGGTCTGAAGTTACTGAAGAATTTATTAATAATATATTATCATCTGATATTGATGAAAAATATGAACAAAATTTGGAATATTATGAAAAATATTTAAGTCCTGAAGCAAATGCAGAATATATTATTAAAACAATAAAAGAAAAAATAAATTAATATGTCAAAAAAAATTGCATTAATAACAGGGATTAATGGACAAGATGGTTCCTATTTATCAGAATTTTTACTTGAGAAAGGTTATGAAGTTCATGGCACCTTAAAAAGAAACTCTGTTGCGGAAAACCAAACCGCAAGATTGGATAATATATTTAACCAAATTAACCTACACTACGCGGATTTAACAGATTTATCTTCATTAATTTCTGTAATTCAAAAAACAAACCCTGATGAAATTTATAATTTGGCTGCACAATCACATGTTAGGATTTCGTTTGACCAACCAATATACACAGCTAATGTTACAGGTCTTGGAACTCTTAATTTATTAGAGGCAGTTAAATTAATTAAACCATCAATTAAAATATACCAAGCATCTTCATCTGAAATGTTTGGTAATTGTATTGACGATGATGGATATCAAAGAGAAACAACACCAATGAATCCTGTATCACCTTATGGATGTGCAAAAGTGTTTAGTTATAACATTGCAAGAAACTATAGAAATTCATATGGTATGTTTATTTCTAACGGTATTTTATTTAATCACGAATCACCAAGAAGAGGTACAAATTTTGTAACCAATAAGGTTTGTAAAGAAGTCGTTAAAATCCATTTAGGATTATCTAATGAATTAAAACTTGGTAATTTGGATGCAACAAGAGATTGGGGTCATGCTAAAGATTACGTTAAAGCTATGTGGATGATATTACAACAAGATAAACATGACGATTACGTATGCTCAACAGGAGTATCACATTCGGTTCAAGATTTATGTGAATACACTTTTTCAAAATTTGGATTAGATTTTAGAGATTATGTTAAAGTTGATGAAAAATTTTTACGACCCGAAGAACTCTACAATTTAAAGGGAGATTCTTCAAAATTAAAATCAATTACAGGTTGGTCACCTGAATATACTTTTGAATCAATGCTCGATGAAATGCTCGAGTATTGGATAAACTATTACACTAATATTAAATAATGGCAACAAAACCAAGTAGAAAATTACCGACACCGACACCACTATCAGAAGAAAAAAGTACAAGAACAAAAAAAGAAATTATATGTTCAATCATTAAAAGAAAAACAAAAGAAAAATTTTTAACCCAAACCCAAAAAAATTATTATGATGTTTTAACTTCAAGCGAAGTAACTATTTGTTCAGGACCTGCGGGTGTAGGTAAAAGTTATATTACAATGAAGGCAGCAGTTGATTTATTATCTGACCCAAATACTCCTTACGAAAAAATTATTATTGTAAGACCTGCGGTTGAAGCTGAAGAAAAATTAGGTAGTTTACCAGGTAATGTAGAAGAAAAATTAGACCCCTATATTTTCCCATCATATTATCTTTTAAATAAAATTATTGGAAAAGAAATGAGGGAAAAATTAAAAGAACTTGAAGTTATTGAGGTTTTTGCTTTGGCATTTATGAGGGGTATGAATATTGACAATTCAATATTAATATTTGAAGAAGGTCAAAACGCAACACCAAGTCAGATGAAACTTCTGTTGACAAGAATTGGATTTAATAGTAAGTTCTTTATTTCTGGAGATGTTGAACAATCTGATAGATATAAAAACAAAACACACAGTGGATTATGGGATGCTATCGAAAAGTTTAGAGACTCTAATCACATTTCAACTTTTGAATTTAAAGATAAAAAAGACATTGTTAGAAATCCTTTAATTAGTAAGATTTTAGACAAATACGATAACGAGACAGAATGAAAATTGCAATAGAGTTAAACGGAGTATTAAGAGATACTTTAAAAAAAATACAACAAGAGTATGAAAAATGGTATCTTGAAAATCCTTTTAAAGAAGATGAAGAAAAATCTGAATATGAAGTAATTTCGGATTTAACAACTTTAGACATATCAAAACATCTTAAATTTAAAGACGAGGACGAATTATATAATTTTTTATACAAGGAACATACTATGGAAATTTTTGGTCACGCAGGTTCAGTTGAGCATTCTAGTATGATGGATTTTAATAATTTTTATTTAGATGTAAGAGATTCTCACGATATTTTAATAGTTTCGGATGAAATGGGTAAATCAAAACCAGCATCTTTATTTTTTATTTCAAAATTTGGTTGTTTAGTTGAAACTGTTAAATTTTATAGTGAATCAACAATTAATTCACTTTGGGATTCAATAGATGTTTTACTTACCGCAAATCCTACACTATTATTAAATCACCCAAAAGATAAAGTTGTTATAAAATATGAAACATTATATAATCAGTATATTAATGTTAAACATTCAATAACAACCCTAAAGGATTTAAAAATAAAAATAACAGAGATATATGATTAAGGTATTAGGAGAAAATTATTATTTTGATTTAGATAAAATCGAAGAATATTTAGACATGTCTAATGAAATGACAGATGAAGAATTATCTGGCTCAACAGAAATGAAAATTAACATAATAAAATTTGAAATGGTTAAAATGTTAATGGATACAATTTTAACCGAACATGAAGATATTGATGAAAAATTAGGGATGAAATCAAGTACAAACACTAGTATTCCATTTAGATTATCATTCAATAGCTTATTAAATAAAAAACTTATAAATCACTATTAATATGGACGCATCGTTAAACGAAAAAGTAAAATTATCAATTCAAAATCTAAGAGATAAAAAATCAAGAATTTATTTCTTAGTACAGGATACTAAAGGAAATGCAAAGGCATCTGTTAGATTAATCTATCAAATGGCAAAAACTCTTTTAGATTCTGGATTCAATCCAATCATTCTTCACGAAAAAAGTGATTACGCAGGTGTAGTTGCTTGGATGGATGAAGAATACATGTCAATTCCTCATAAATCAATTGAAGGTCAAAATTTAGATATTTCACCTGAAGATTTTATTGTGGTTCCTGAATTATTTGGTTTCATTATGGAACAGATTAAAAATTTACCTTGTGGTAAAATTGTTTTAACTCAAAACTATTCACACATTGTTGAAACATTACAACCTGGTCAAAATTGGGCTCAGTATGGATTTTTTAAATGTCTTACGACAAGTAAAAAACAACAAGAATACATTGAGAACGTAATGAGGCAAAGTAGTTTTGATATCGTTAAACCTTTGATTACGGATAGTTTTTACCCTAAAGAGTTACCTCCAATGCCAATTATTGGGGTTCATACTAAAGAACAGGAAGATACCATTAATATTATTAAAACTTTTTATCTAAAATTCCCACAATACCGATGGTTCACATTTAGGGATTTAAGAGGTCTTTCTGAAAAAGAATTTGCGAATTCTTTACGTGATTGTTTTGTTAGTGTTTGGATGGATGAACAAAGTGGGTTTGGTACATTTCCTTTAGAATCTATGGCGTCAGGAGTACCTGTAATTGGTAAAGTACCATACATGCAACCTGAATGGATGAATGAAGATAATGGTGTTTGGGTTACCGACCCAACAATGATGTGTGATTTTATTGCCGATTTTATTCAAAATTGGTTAGAGGATAACATCAAACCTGAACTTTATGAAAATATGAAAAAAACAATTGAAAACTATACAAATAAACAAGAATTTGAATCTAACGTTACTTCATTATTTGAAGAATATTTAAACGTAAGAGCGAATTCATTTGAAGAACAAATATCTAAAACCGAAGAATAATATGAGCAATAAATTATCACTATCCGTTATATTACCAATTAAATCATCAAAAGCAAGAAATTTTGATGAGTATTTTGAAAAGGCAATAACATCAATAAACACACAAACAGTTGACATTGAAGAATTAGTTATTGTACATTCATCAGAAGAATCATTAGTAAACTTTTTAAATGAATATAATTTTGGGACATTAAATGTTGTAAAATTATTATGGGACAAAGAACCAAGTTATTGTGACCAAGTAAATTATGGTATCACTAATTCAAAAGGAACATGGGTTTCATTATTTGAATTTGACGATGAGTATTCGTCAATATGGTTTAAAAACGTTAAAAAATATACTGAGGCATTTCCTCAAGTTCAGGCGTTCTTACCAGTAGTTGTTGAAACAGATGAAAAGGGAATGTTTGCAGGATTTACAAATGAAGCAACATTCGCAGCAAATTTTAGTCAAGAAATTGGATTTTTAACAAATGAAACATTACAAAATTATCAAAATTTTCAAACCGCAGGATGTGTAATTAAAAAATCGGTTATTGAGGATTTTGGAGGATTTAAATCGTCAATTAAATTAACCTTTGTATATGAATTTTTATTAAGATTAACATATAATTCAGTATCAATTATGACAATTCCAAAACTTGGTTACAAACACACCAATATGAGAGAAGGGTCTATTTTTTGGAATTATAAATTTGGTGAAGAAAAAATGATTGAAGATGAAGTAACTTTTTGGATTCAAACCGCAAAAAAAGAATATTTCTTTGTCGATGACAGAAACATAAAATACCAATCAGACAATGTATAATGTTAGAAACTCTATCTGCAACAACAGAAGATGTTTTATCCAAAAAAAGAGGTAGGAAAACGGTAAATGTAAATTATTTTGATGTTAGAGAAGAAACCGCAGTTAGGAGTTTTTTATTAGCAGAGACTTCAGAAGAGAAGAACAAAATATATAACGAATACTTGAGAGGACCTCTTGATAAGATGATTTCATCAATTATAAGAAGATATAAGTTATATCGAAAAGATATGGATTTTACTGAAATCCACTGTGACACTCATTCATTTTTAATGACAAAGGTTGACAAGTTCAAACCTTCAAAAGAAAAAAAGGCTTATTCGTATTTTGGTACAATCTGTAAAAATTATTTAATGGGTCAAATCATTAAAGACCAAAAAGAAACCAATCGTAAAGTATCCTATGAAGACATGTCACAAAGTATCGAGGAAAGACCTGATATGATGTATCGAATTGATGAAGAAGAAATAGATACTAACGCTATTATTACAAAATATTTAAGTGAATTACGAGATTTTATTGAAAATGAAAATTTAAATGATAATGAAAGAAAGTTAGGGTACGCATTAATTGACTTATTTGATAATTATGAATCCATTTTTTCAGGAGCCGATAATAATAAATTTAACAAAAATGTTATCTTATTATCATTAAGAGAAATGACTAATCTTAGTACAAAAGAAATTCGTAGCTCTATTAAAAGATTTAAAAAATTATATATTTTGATTCAATCAAAAATGAAAACAGATTAAAAAGTATTTATAGATATGCCAAGACCACAACGTAAAGAAATTAATTTTACTAAAGATTCGATTTTATCTTTAATGCAAGAAATCTATAATGAACTTGTAGAACAAAGACAAACCGCAATTAGAATCCAAAACAAAATGTTAACAATGTTAAAAGACGCTGAAGACATGACAACTATTGGGCCTGTAATTGAAAAACAACAAAAAATCGTTAATGATTGTGTTGAGAAAAAAATTAGTTTATCAAAACTACAATCAGGTATTTGGGAAAAATCAAATAATAATAATACCGAATCATTTTCACTTGCAGATTTGGATGATGACTTAATTCAAAATCTGATTGACAAAGATGTTTCTAACGATGAAGAGTCGTACAAAATGAAATAAAATGGCGTCAACAGATTTAAATCAAGGATTTGAAAGTTCTAAAAGTCAAATTAACTCAATTAAAACATATGTTGAGGTTTCTAAATCTGCCAAAACGTTAAAAAGCACCGCAGGTAATTCAGCATCTGAATCTATACCAAATTTGGCATCAGGTTTAAATAAAATCGCCGACCAACAAAAAAGATATTTAAGACAACCACCCGATTCATTCAATCAATTATTAGATATGATTGGTTTGGCTAATGGTTCTGGGTCATCTACATTAAAATATTTATTAAAAAAATTATTAGAAACCGCAGTTAAAATTGAACCTCAGATTAATAAAATTATTAGTGAGTCCGCAATTAAAGCCTTAAGTTGTTCTCAAGAGCAAACATTTGAAGGATATAGTTCTTTGGATTTAGAAATTAATCCATTAGATACATTACCTGTTGGTCAAGGTATATACATACCAGTTCAATCAATGGACATTGCAAGTATGTTAAAAACATCAACAGATTCTAAAATTGGTAAAGTTCTTTATGAGAAACCAAAACCTACTGTTCAAACGGGGGTATTTAAACCTTATGGTGGTGTAAAACCATTCCCAATGAATAAAGAGTTTTATCAAAGATTGGCAGGCTCTAATTCATCAACTTCATTTAAGGGCGAGTATGGTAAATATTATCAAGGAGTTTCAGGTCAAGATTTATTTGATTTTCAATATAGTCCAACAAATAAATTTGGCGTTGACCAAGCGTGTTATAGAGTTGCTCTAATATCCAAAGTTAATCCAACCGCATCTATAACAGGAGGTACTCAAAATAAAGTAATTGATTTTTTAAAAGATTATTATTCAACAATTAAATTAGTTGATAGTGTCGATTTTACCGCAACATTAATAAATATTATTTCAGGGGCAATTAGTATTAAAGCCAAATTAGGTTCTGATGAAATTACGGAACAATCAAAATTTTTATTGGTGCTACAAAGAATATTAGGTCTTTGTTTTGATTCAAGAAGAGAAATAGATGTTAGTGGAGTTTCAAAAATTGCAGAATTAGATGGTGTCGATGAAACTTTTTTTGAGGCAACAGAAGTTGATTTAAGAAACATTGATTTAAGAATAAGTAACATCCAAAGTGGTGTTATGGAATTCCAAGATTGTAATAATGTTAAATTACCCGTAGATTATGAAACTATTGTAAATCAATTAATTGATTTTAGAGAAAATGAAAATTTATCTACTGAGGCACAAGTTCAAAATATTATTGACGTTGCAAATACTGTATTTGAAAATCCAGATTGGAAAGTTTTTTTACCGACAAATTTTAATTTAGAAATTGCAGTAAATAAGGAACTTATTAAACAAATTCCTATTGCCATGGCAGGTTCTGTTTTAGGACCTAAAGTTTTATTCCCAATATTTGTATTACTACAAGTTGTTGAAAACGACGCAACTGGTTTATTTAATCAAGTTGTAACATCCGCAAACACTTATGTACAAAGTGGTAACACCACTGCAGGTGGAGTAAACAACATCGTAAATAACCAAGTTGATTTTATGAAAGTATTTCAATCATTTAATGTTGATGTTACTTCAAAAATTGGTGCAATTTTTATAAAACAACTTTTTGAATTATTAAAAAAAGATATTATTAATCTTTTGTCTTCAGTTGTTAAAGACATTGCAAAAGGAAGATTAGAAAAAAAATATCTAACAATTGCAAGATTAATCGATATTGCATTAATCATACAACAAGTCGTTAGAGGTGTTGATGATTACCGAAGATGTAAATCATTAGTTGACGATATTTTAATAATATTAAAATTATTAAGTGGTTTAGCTCCTCCAGGTTCAAACATACCTGCTCCACTATTGTTGTTATCTGACTTTTTACCTGGCACATCACCTGAAAGGTCAAGTATCAATGCAATTGCCGAATTACAAAAACTTGGAATACCAACAGGTGTATTACCTGATGGTTCACCTAATTTAATGTTACTCTATAATTTAGCAAATAATAAAGGTGCTGAAAAAGAAAAATCGGAAAACGGTAAAATACAAGCAATCGGTATTTCAAGCGCAGGACCTCCTGTTAAAATTTTTGGAATACCACTATAACCCAAATTATACATAATATGAGAAAAGAAGAATTTGAAGATATTGTAAAACTACAAAGCGAATTAAAAGAACAATCCAATGCAAAATTAATTGATGTGATGGATAAATTAACAACGGACTTTGATTTAACAAAAGAAAATATAATTAACCTAACTTTATATTTGGATAAAGTAGAAGAATTATATAACAACACACTTAACGAATTTCAATCTAGAAAATAATGCAAAATAACTCAATATTTTTTCAAGTAACTGTTTTGGACAACCAAGACCCGATGATGTTGGGTAGAATTCGTGCAAAACTATTAATTGATAATTATGACGATATAGTTAGGGCGATTAATGACCCGCCATGGAATGAAGAAAAAGATGCTTGGACCTCAAGAGACCCATTTGTTTTTAATCCATTAATGCCATATTTTATGTACCAAGTTCCAAAAGTTACGGAAATGGCACAGGTTATCTATTTGAATAAAGATTTCAAATATCAAAACCAATATTACATACAAAATACGTTTTCAAGCCCTACTACAACAGGATATGAATATTATCAAGGAGGTAATAAATTTACAGGTACAGGAACACAATTAAAGAATCCAAAACCTTTAAAAAACCAAGATGGTACTTACACTGACCAAGCGGTTCATAAAGGAGTATTTCCTGAACCTGGAGACAATGCTTTATTAGGTAGAGGTAGTGCGGACGTTATTGTTAAACAAGATGAGATTTTAATTAGAGCTGGAAAATTTAAAGGTTCTGTTTTACAACCAAACATTCCTCCTGTTGCTAACCAACAAAGAGGGTTTTTACAACTTTCAAGATTTAATAAATCTAAAACAACATTACCAAGTAAAATTATTGCGGAAACCAATGAGGTTACTGTCCAAGTAAAATATTTGATAGAATGGGTTATAACCAATCCTGAAAATACTCAAGATATTTTTTCAGGAACAATATATCTGTATCAATTAAAACCCGATTTATCAACAAACTCAAAAAACTTAACAGTTGGTACTGAAGTTAAAGAAAGTTTAAAATCATTAGTTGCTTCAGAAACTTTTAGTTTGTTAACAAAAACGGAATCAATTAAGTTTATTAATAATTTTATTAAGACTTGTAATGAGGGAACAAAAACAACATCAGGAATACAATTATTTGCAAGTGAACAAAATAAATTTCCAATATTTTATCGACCAAATAATTTAACATATTCTTACTTAACACCCGCAAGTTTACCAACAATTCAATATAATCCCGATTATTCATCAATAGGTTATAAATTTTGTTTAGCGGGAAGTTGTAATATTAATATCCAAGTATTTGACATTGCAACTTCTCAAATAGTAGCATCAAGTAATGTCGATGGTCTTGAATCCGCAGCAGAAGAAATATATCAAATTGCGATAAATCAGGTAACCACAAACTTACTTAATCTTAAAATTGAGGAAGTTATTTTACCTGAATATACCCAATTAAGTGGGGTCACAATATTACCTCCAACCACAATTACATCACAACAATCAACAGACTCTACCAATAATATTTTAGAAATATTTAATCAGATTAAATTATTTCCCGCCCTTAAACAAGGTGGTTATGGTTTGATTTATGCAAAAGGTAAAGTTGGTAAACCAATGGAAATTAAAACAACGGTTGTCCCGCAAGAAAAATATTCAAGTGATTCAACAACTTATGGAGCTCTTGGAAGTGATATTTTATATCTATTGTCAAATACTTCTTCAATTCCTGGTAAAGGTAAAATTAATTTTGCTGACACGTTATATGGTATTTCATTAGACCAATTTGTGGATGAAATCAAACCTAAAACATCAAGTTTGGTTAGAGGAGAAGAACTTATGGAGTTACTTAATTTAATTGTTAGATTCTTAACAACACATACTCACGCTTATCCTGGACTACCACCAATCCCTGTAAGTCAAGACGGTTCAAGCGTTGCAGATATACTAACAGAGATGCAAAACGCATATACAAAAATCTTAAATGAAAATATTCGACTTAACTAATATTTATATTAAAATAGTTAATGTCAATTTTAAGGTCGTATATAGATAAGAACAATACAATTATTTCAAATTCATATGTCAATACGGGTAGAAACCCTATTGTTGAATTGAATTTTGGCGCGTCAGATTATATTGTTCCAAATTATGGTTATAGTAGATTATTGTTTAATTTAGATTTAGAACTATTAAGAGAAAATATTGCATCAGGTGTGATTTCTACAGGATGTACCACAGGGATGACTCACGTTCTTCAAATGACAAACACATCATCGTTTGATAATGAACTATTAAATACGTTTATGTCAAACGAACGAAGAAGAGCAACTTCATTTGATTTAATATTATTTAGAATACCTGAAAGTTGTAGTCCAGTTCCAGCACAATCATCATATACTCAAACAGTAAAATATACTTATCCAAATGCTGTATTTGCTGAAACATGGGGAACATACACAACAGGATTTATTGCATCTCAAGGATATAGTTCAGATAATATAATATACGCAGAAGGAATTTGTTCTGATGATGTAGATGGGCCAACATTTACAGGTGTAAATAATATTGGTGAATTTCCTGAATCAATGAATACATTTCTTGGACCATTTATGTCTGGAGGATTAGCAGGTTATCCGTTTGTTGGAAGTGTTGGTTTAGGAGCATGGGCAAGCCATGTTACAAATACAGGAACATTATTCATTACAAGTACCCCACACATAGGGATTACTGAAGATGGAGATGTTGGATATATGTATCGTAGAGGTCAAGGAAATTATAAATCAGGGACATGTGGAGCAGTTGCAGGTGCAATTGGTTGGGTAATTGGTTCTACTGATGCTCCTATATATACAGGATTTACTGGCGGAGGTAATTATGAATTCTTTGTATTAACAGATATTTTATGGCCATACAAATCTACTTTAACAGGTATGACTTATGGTCAACAAATGAAATTTGCAACAGATACTATTAGAGATGCTGCAGAACAATTTATTATTGCAAACTTACCGTCTTCAGTTACCGCACAAACATCTAACAATGTTTATTTTTGTAATGGTATTTTTATTAATACCGATGATGGTAGCGAAGCTTATGTTGATATTAATAGATTTAAAAGATATAATACAAGTACAAATACATGGACAGATTTAACCTCAATATACTTAAGTGGATTAACCGCAGCAACTTCAGTACAAACATGTATCTCAAACCCTCAAACTTGGGATGAAGGTGTTGGATATGACTATACCGATTTTAACTTAACAAAGAATAGTGCCAATGGTGGTTCAACACCTCTCACATACGTAGATAGTCGTGCGTACTCAACTCGAGCATCAAATTGGTATCAGACTTCCACTATTAAGAATTGGTCTCAACCAGGGGTCTATAATAATAAGAATGAAGGTACCGTAAATTTCTCAGGTTTAACAATTGTTGCAAGACAACATTTTGAACTTGGTAATGAAGATTTATTGATGGACATGTCCAATGAAATCAATGGTATATTGAATGGTACAATAACAGGTGTTACTGGATGGGGTGTTGCTTACTTGCCTCAAATTGAAAATATCACAGGTTTAACCGACAGTTATAGTGTGGCATTCTTTTCAAGACACACTCAAACATTTTACCAACCATTCCTTCAAACAACTTACGACGACTTAATTAAAGATGACCGTAACATATTCTTAAAAAACCAAACAAATAGATTATACCTATACATCTATCAAAATGGTGATTTTGCCAATTTAGATTCAGACCCTGTTGTTAGAATTGAAGACCGAAATGGTGATGCAGTTCCTGGTATGGCAACATTATCAACTTGTTTAAGAACAAAAGGAGTATATGAAGTAATTGTTCCAAACGGATTTACAGGAGCAACCCCATGTCAATATTATGATGTGTGGTCAGGATTAACAATTAATGGACAGGCATTGCCAAACGTAACCAATCAATTTGTTTTACAACAAGTTACTGCAGGAATTCAAATTGGTTCCGTATCAAAAGACCCAACTAAGTTTGGATTTGAGTTTTATGGAATTTTACAAAACGAACAAATCCTTAATACAGATATTAGAAAGGTTGGGGTCACAATTAAAAAGGCTTACACAGGTCAAGTTCCTTTACAGAACATATCAGCATTTTATAGAGTATACGTTAAAGAAGGTACCACAGAAGTATTGGTGGAGGATTGGACTCCAATTAACCGTACACCAAATGAGTATTATTTTATGTTTGATATGAGAGATAAAATACCTAATCAATATTATGTTGATATTCAGGTGAATACTTCAGGAGAGAAAGATACTTATAAGAGACAATTAACCTTTAACATTGTAAATTACAAAACAAATAACACATCATTTAGACAATAATATGAAAACAGTAAAATTAACAGAATCGGATTTAAATAGAATAGTTAAAAAAGTTCTTACAGAACAAGAAGAAGCTAATTACATGTTCTTTTCGAATTTAAAACAAATGAAAAGACAATTAGAAATGATGATGGAAATGGACCAAGCGCAAATAGACCATATCCTTCAAAATGGTCATGATTGGGCTGACGACCATATATCCGAAGCTAAAACAAATATTGACCAAGTTTTTGATTTTTTAAAAAATGAATTTGATAAAGAATCACAATATGTGGATTATGAAGAAATGAATGAGGGAAGAAAAAAGACGGGTACAAAACTTTGTGCTAGAGGGTTGGCCGCGGCAAAAGGAAAATTCAAAGTTCACCCCTCCGCTTATTCAAACGGTTACGGAGTCCAAGTATGTAAAGGTAAGATGCCAGGTTTAGACGGTAAGAAACATTGTTCAGGAGCGTATTGTTAAAAAGGGATATATTTCCCTTTTTTTTATCTTTTCACGTTTACCCATATATTTATTTATATGGGAACACATAAAACATGTAAAATTTGTGGAGAAACAAAAAGTGTTGATGATTTTTATAAATCTCAAAGAGGGTTGAAATGTAAAATCTGCACTTTAGAAATAACCAGAGAGTATAAAAGACGTAGAAGAATAGATTTAGATTTTAGAAAATCTGAAGGAATTAAACAAAAAGAAAGACGAGTGAGGTTATGGCAAAATACACTAATACATGATTCTAAATTTCGTGGTCTTGAACACAACATAACTGTTAAAGATATTGACAATATGTTTGAAACCCAAAATGGTTTATGTTATTGGTTCAATATTCCATTAATACCTTCAAATTGTTCAAAACATCCACAACAACCATCATTAGATAGATTAGACAGAAGTAAAGGTTATACAAAAGATAATGTTGTTTTATGTTGTTATTCTGCAAACATAGGTAGAAACGATAATGATGTTGAAACTTGGAAAAAATTTTTAAATTTATTGTTTAATCTAAAATAAACCATTATCTTTGTCAGTAAATACTGATATAAGAAGATGAAAAACATTGCGCACAAATTAAGACGACTAATCCAAAAGAAATATATTAAGTTGGCACGACTATCAAACCCCCAACTTAAGAAATCTGCATATGAAAGAGATTGTATTGCGATTTGTAAAAAATTAATTGACAAAGATGAAACTATCTTATTGTTAACACCAATCTCAAACAAACGTTATATTAGAAACGAAGAACAACAAATTTTTGTAATTTTAGAAAACTATAGTGTTAAAGTAATCAACCATGTGTATTCTTATACTGTCTTCTTGGAAGATAAGTCATGGCATTCAGTTGTTAGTTTATTTGATAATGAAGTTGAATCAAGACGTATGGAGTTTGAAAAAGAAATTACTTCAAACATTAAACATTCACTTCAAAACATTTTACATAAAATACAATGAAAAGTAGCCCATTTAAAAAAACATTTTATTTTGGTTTAAGTTTATTTTTAACCCCAATTTTCATTGCACTTTTAATTACTTTACTTATATTTGTAAACAGAGGTCCTAAAACAAAACCAATTACAATAAAAAAAGAAATTACGTTTACACCTGACAATGTAATAAAACACGATACAGTTTATGTTGAAAAACCTAAACCTAAAGTAATACCAAAAATTGTTATAGAACCGAAAAAAATTGATACGGTAAAAGTTACCGATACATTAAACAATTAAAAACAAACAAAATGAAAAAATTATTTGTAATGTTATTTGTAGGATTATCACTTGTAAGTTGTAAATCATATACCAATTTAGAAATGTATTCAAACGTACCTATGGAAGAATTACCTGCGGATACTTTGACAAAAATGGAAAAGTATAATAAAATGTTTGATGAAGACTATATTATAATGATGCAATGGTCTGAAGAAGAAAAAGCATACTTCTACGAGCACTTTGTATTTAGTTTTGAAGAATTAGAAAGTGAATTAGGATTAAAAATCCCTAATTAAGATTTACTATAAGATTTAATTGTTTGTTCGTCTTCAGGATTTTTAGCTCTACAGTAATGTCTCTTATTTTGAGAATAATGAACTAAAATTTTATCTTTAGAATCTTTAAGAGGAATTTCTTCTTTTCTAAAAACAGACATTAGTCTTGAAGCCGGAACAATATCAATTTCAAAAGTAGTTTCAGGTTCTCCTACAGGACTATCAGAAATGGATGGTGGATTTTCTAAATCTAAAGTTACACTCCACAAACCCGTTTCTTCTTCATATACATTATTAACAATTGAAGGTCCTATTTCCACTTGAGGTCTTGCCGATGGATTAGCCATTTGATTTATGTCAGAATAACAATACAATGTACCAATTTTAACACCTTTTTGTTCATTAATTATTTTTCTGATAATATTTACGATTTCAGATTCCGTTAGTCTTATTGTTTTTTTCATTGATTCATTTTTTGGTTTGTAAGATACCATTTTTGGTGAGTTACCCGTACCAGATTTATTATGTGTTTTTTCGGCGTTTCTTTTTTGTTGACATGCGCTTCTTTTTTGTGAATCGGTCATTTTTGACGCGACACCAGCGGCACGACATTTAGGGTATCCTTTATCTGATGCCTCAGGTCTTCCACATGGAGGATGTCCTCCACCTTCTTTTTTTCTACAGATATTAACCCAAGGCCCTTTTGGTTGGTGACTCCCTTTTGGGGCTTTCTTTTTACCAAACCAAACAGCCAAATCTTCTTTAAGGGGACCAGTGGCTTGTTGAATTAATTTATCGGGAGATTGTATGTCAGAAATACTACTACCCTCATCATCATTTTGGTCAGTGTAAAAACTTTTTAAATATGTATCAAGTTTTGATAACTTTTCAGTTCTGTCTTCCATTTTTTTTCTTTGTTCAGGAGTTTCTTTAAAATCATCATCAGCTTCCTCATACGCTAACTCTGCATTAATATAATCGTAAACAGGGGTATTAAATGGAGCTAATTGGTCTGCATTCCAATCTTGTGGGGCAAGAACAATTGGTACCTTAAAATGACCAGCACTTCCTGAACCTGTGGCTTCACTAATTCTATTTCTTTTCATATACTTACTATAAATATATCGTTAATACATTATGGAACAAGAAAAACAACCAATTGCATTTCTATTTGAGGATGTTGCAATATACAAACCTGAAGACATTGAAAATTTAATTGATAATTTAACTGAAGAACAATCAAAATTCATGATAATTAGAGCTGTTCAAATGGCATATAAGAATGGTTTATATTCATTAACCGAATCTGAAATTGTTTCTAAATCACTTAGAATGTTAAAATAAAAAAAGGGGTCTCACGGAACCCCTTTTTTTATATCTTACAATTTGTTACCACAAGACGGACAAAATTTATATTTTGATTTTGTCTTTATTCCACATTCGGTACAATAATGTTTAATATCCTCAGAGGTATTATTTTTATTACTTAATGGTAAGATTTTAAAATTCAAACGATGTGACATCCAAGAATTAAAAGTTTCATTTGAACTAGTAAATTTTTGATTGGATTTTTCACCTTTCTCAACTCTACCTGTCTCAATAGACTTTTTAGATTTAACACTTCTAATGTTTGGAACTTCAAATGTGTTTGTTTCTCCAACAACTGATGATGTATTAGAAAAATACGTACTTGATGAATTGTTAGTAAAAGTCATACTACCATAATACGGAGAACCTGTGTTAATGTGTGACCAACCAGTATTCCAATTCCCACCCGAAAGATGAGGGTATTGATAATATATGTGTTCATCATAGAATTCAACACTAACATCCCCGTTTAAATCAATTGCATCCCTGTTTGACGACGTATCTTTTACTTCGTAGGTACTGAACTCAAACTTGTTATTTGAGTCAAGGAAACGTTCTAAAAACAATCTTTGACCTGGTCGAATAATAAGTCCACTTGTAAAAACGTACTTACCATTCAATTTGATTTTACAAAGAACAGAATTTTGGTTTGGGTTATGAATTTCAAATTCAAAATTATCCTTATCGTTAAGGAATACGGTGTTACCGTTGTAGATTTTAAGACGCGACTTGTTTTTTGTAATGTGAGCAGTCGGCTTGCTCGCGCTAGTTGTTGTGTAATTCATTTTTTTTAATTTTAAAATAGTTAATGACTATGTTACCAATACCTTTGTATCCGTGAATACTCAACAGCTTCTTAGGGCTGGGGACTGATAAACTAAAATCTAATAATAAATATATGTAATTTAATTTTTCTGTAAATAAAAAAAGGAGACAATAAATTGTCTCCTTTTCGGTATCTAAATAAGATATTGATTATCTCAATTCTCTTAAGTCGAATGTACGTACACCATCAACCGTGATACGTCCGTAGAAACGGTTATTAACCATTTTCTTAGCGTATCTCGTCATTATACCTTTGATAGGTGTAAAGTTGAACGGATTGTACATTGTAGGTGTTAATTGTAGAGGTACATACGGTGCGTAGATGTAACCTGTGTCAAGTAAAGACGTACCTTTGTGACCCATTAACACTTGGTTTGGTGGGAAGTAAGGGTCTCTATACACTTGGTAACGACCAGCTAATGTACCAACTCTTTCAATACCCATGTTGTATTGGTCTTGCTCAGGAGCCGCGTTTGATACGTGGAAGTATTCCAAGTCATCAAAGATAGCACTGATTTCAGAAGAAACAACAATCCAGTTAGCTCCACCTCTTAAGGTAGATTTGTGGATTTGAGCCGAAATTTGGTTGATAGCTGTAATCAATGTTTGATTCCAGTCTTTTTGAGTGTAAGGAACTGCACTTGAACCAAGACGTTTCCAACCATTATAATCCCAACGTAAGTTCCAAGCTGCACCTTTACGTAAATCTCTTAAGATTTCACGGTCAATTTCAGCCGCAACTTGCTCAGATAATAAAGCTGTTAATTCAGCTTCAGCATCGATGTTGTGGAACGCTGCAACGTCTTGTGCCATTTCTGGAGACCATTGAGCTCTTAATTTTCTTTCTGTTACAGAAACTGTAACTGACATAAGGTCGAAAGATACCTCACCAATTCTATCTTCAAATTCTAAGTTCTTATAGATTCTGTACGTTGCAGTAAATGCATTGTTAGAAGCAGTTGAAGAAGAGAATGTTGAACCTGTGTAACCGTCCATAGAACCACCACAAGTAATACATACTGGAACTTGTAAGTCAACTTCTAAGTAGATTTTACCTGCAGCATCACATAAGTTGTCATATTGACCACCATCAGTTTTACTGTTAGGGAATACTAACGTAGCGTTGTTATTACCGTACTGTACGATACCTTTACCATATCTTTGAGTTACAACTCTAAATAAGTAAGGGTTAGTTGTGTTTCCTGAAGTGTAGTTGTTACCTGAAGCACCATAAATGGTTAAGTCAGATAAGAACGCTTCGTTGTCCATTGGTTGACCATCAGGACCGATTAATTTACCAGCACCATCAGCAGCAAAACCTGACATAACAATAAGAACTTTTCTATAGTTGTCAGTAGTGTAAGCTGAAGGAACCAATTGGTCTGCCAACCAAGATACAGTTACAACTGGTGCTGTGATTGCAGAATATTGTCCTTTAGAATAGTCGAATAAACCTGGTGGGTCTAACGCTGGTTCGTTACCTTCGTAGAATCTATCGTAAAGGTCTTTAGTGTTGTTGTAGTCATAACCACTGTTTGGTGTTTGGTCAGCCTCAGCGTTTGGTGAACCATACGGTGCGTAGTGCTGTCCTGTGTTAGCCAAGTTAGCTGGGTCAGTGTAAGCCTGAATGTTAGGTACAAAGTAAAATAATTTACCAATAGGTAAGTTCATTGCTTGTACTGATACGATGTCATTCGCTAATAATTTAGAGAATACACGTCTTACAATTGGGAAAACAACTGTTTCAAATGCACCTGTGTCAGATGTAGATGATGCTTCGTTAATTAAGAACGATGCTTGGTTTTCGTATAATTGTGCTACGTTTTCTCTCATGTGACCTTTAAGACCCTCTAAGAATCCTAATTTGTCCCATTTGTTAATTGTGTCTTCTTTGATAACTTTAAGGTGTTTTAACCCGATGTTACCTACAAGACCTGAATCTAATAATGCTCCCATTTTAGTATTTGTTTGTTTTTAAGTTTATTTTATTTTTATTTTTTAACCTAATTTACCCATTAAGTCCTTCATTCTTAAGAATTGAGGATTTTCATAAGTTTTTGATTCAATTAGAGTTGTTGATGAACCTGTAGAAACTGATTTGTTTAATTTTGCACCTACTGATTCGTTAATTGATTTTGTATCCACAGTATTTAATTCGTCTTTAATTGACTTATAAAGATTTTTAGATTCTTTTAAAGTTTCAACATCGTCAAATCTTCTTAGGATGTTTATTTTTTCTTTCTTAGTAGTTGAGTGTTCTGTGAACAATCTTGTAGCGTAAGCCAAGTTTGAATTAAAGATTGCAACTTCGTTAAGTTTTTCTCTAAATACATTCAATGCTTTTCTATACTCTTCATTCTTTTCTCTCAACATTCTAACTTCTTCTGAAGTAGTTGATTCAACTTTAACACCACTGTTACTATAATTGTAATTTCTGTTGTTAGTGATGCCCTTTCTTAATCCTCTACCTTCTTTGGAACCCATCCCGTATGTTCTAGCAGCTTCTTTGGTTTCTTCTTTTTCAAAAGCTTTTTCTCCTTTAGAATTTGTCATACCTTTTTTAGTAGTGTAATCTTCTTTACCTTTCATGGTTTTAGATTTATCACCTCTATTCATTCCGTAATCACCTTCTTTAGTTTCTGCTTTAACTACTTTGGATTTACCTCCCATATTTTCACCTTTCTTGTATTCGAATTTTGCTCTACCAGTACCAACTGATTTAGGAGCTACTTTTTTCTTATCATCGAATCCACCTTTAGCTTTATCTTTGTAAGAAAATTTAGGACCTGAGCCCATTCCAACACCTTTAGGTTTGTAAGTTTCATTTGTCAAATCGTCCATGTCATCTTCTTCCATCATTTCGTCATCTTCCATCATTTCGTCATCTTCCATCATTTCATCTTCCGACTCCATCATTTCATCATCTTCCATCATTTCGTCATCTTCCATCATTTCGTCATCTAATGTGATTTCGTAAACAACTTCTTCATCTTCATCTTCTAAATCAGATGAATCAACGTTAGATACGTCACCATTGTCAGAGAAAATAGCGTTAATAACATCATCAACTGATTCGTCGTATTCTCCGTAATTCATATTTTCATCTTGCATTAATTCGTCTTCTTCAGACTCACCAAGCTTAACAAGATATTCTACGTCAGCATCATCATCAGTTAAATGAACGTTATTACCATCTTTTTTTACAATGATACCGTCATCTTCACCCATAGCTTTGAATACTTTTAAAATTTCCTCGTCAGAAGCGTCAGTTAAATCTATTGGACTTTCTTCTGAATCCATGTCCATATCCATGTCAACATCCATATCCATATCCTCTTCATCAGAGTCCATGTCCATATCTGTATCGATATCCATTTCCATTTCATCGTTATCAGCATCCGTATCAACGTCTGCGTCTAAATCAATCTCATCTTCATCTTCTTGTTCAGAAAGAGATTCTTTTACTAATTGGTTGATTTCTTCCTTCATAGTTGAAGCAAGTATTCCTTTTGCATTTTCGGCTATTGCTTCTTCAACTTGTCTCATTTGAATAAGAGCCTCTTGGACTAAAGATTTGTTTTCTTTCATGAAAATCTATTATTTTTACAATATAAATAGTGTCAAATAATAAAAAATTCACTTTTAAGGTAACGTAATCTTAATTTTATTTTATAAAAAAGTTTGGAGCATAAAAAAAGTGGTCGTTAAACCACTTTAATTTTTTATTCAATAACTTCGTCAATTTTACTTTCCGATACTGAGGTTATCCTCCAATCGTTTGTAAATCCTTGATACTTTTTGGTAACCTTAGCCTCGACATCGGTTACTGAGAATCCTTTAACAAGTTTCTCTTCTCTGATTTTTTTGATTTTACCTGTATTCTCATCAGGTAAATCGTACTGAATTTTTGCTACAAAATATTTTTCGTCCATAATTTATTATTTTCCCAAATAATCGGTTAATTTTTTCATTAAGTCAACTCCTTTAGTTTGAAATTCGGAATTTTCAGGTGATTTGTATTTTTTTTCTTCTTCTAAATTCTCTTCGTACTTATCTCTATCGTTAGGATTAGTGAATAAATAAGCTCCTGGTGTAGATGGTGATGATACCAAGTCAAAACAAATTAATTCAAAATCATCTTGGACCTCATTTCTTTCTCCAACCTTTTTAAGAGAACCCACACCTCTTGAAGAAACTCCCATAGTAACACCTTGTCTCATTAAGTTAGCTGCTTGGTCTCCTTTTGTAGAAACAATACCTCTTTCATGAAATCCTGGTGATGTTAACAATTTAAGTTTACCCATTAGAATATTTCTATCCCACCATATATCTGTGATGATGTGAGATACCCTATCTAAGTCAATTAAAGATGATTCAGGGTGGTTAAGCTCTGAAGTGGATAAACCCTTCTCAATTGCCTTTTTATA
>Ga0194059_1000154_pt1 | contig 34683 bp, 32 predicted proteins | sample SepL6211m_MetaG_FD_163426 | JGI IMG/M metagenome (GOLD analysis project Ga0194059, IMG submission 163426) | Anoxic zone freshwater microbial communities from boreal shield lake in IISD Experimental Lakes Area, Ontario, Canada - Sep2016-L626-11m | ecosystem: Environmental > Aquatic > Freshwater >...
CTTTAAATCATTACTACTCTTAAGCCACTCGGAAACAACTCCTGACAAATCCTTCTTTTCCTTGTGCTTATTATCATTATTTGAAACATACAATGCAATATTTAAGTTTGCATTGTTCGAAAGAATATCATCATTAGTAAGGACACGAGAAAATCCTTCTGCATCTGCAAAATTTTTATAAATATCATATATACTTTGAATATGTTTTTCTCCAAGATATGAACTTGCGCTCTCTCGTGTTACTTCTTTGACAGCATTAATAAACAAAACCTTACCTTTCCTCTCTTTTGGTTTATTAAGATTCGTTACCAATAAACACGCCTCCATCGGGGAATTATAAAAAAGATTTGGACCTAAACCAATAACAGCCTCAACAACATCTGCTTGAAGCATTTTTTCTCGAAATACTTTTTCAGTATCACGAAAAAGAACGCCATGTGGCCAAAGAACAATACTCCGCCCATTCTTTGAGTCAAGACTTTTTAAAATATGCTGCTGGAAAGCATAGTCAGCGCATCCTTGTGGCGGTGTGCCATACATATTACGCCCATACGGGTCACTTATCCAAGCTTCTCTATTCCAACGTTTAATTGAATATGGCGGATTAGCCAAGATCACATTGAATTTTTTTAACTTGTCATTTTCTATAAATTTTGGCTCGACCAATGTGTCACCCCGAACAATCAAAAAATCTTCTATACCATGCAGGAACATGTTCATTCGAGCAATTGATGAAGTCATAAGATTGAGTTCTTGCCCATATAATTTCAAAGTTCGATATTCCTTCCCTCGCTCCTTGAGATGATTTACGCAATTAAGCAATAATCCTCCCGAGCCGCATGTCGGATCATATACGCTTTCGCCAGGCTTAGGGTCCATAATAAGCGTCATAAGATGCACCACTGTTCTGTTGGTGTAAAATTCAGCAGCAGTATGACCACTATCATCAGCAAATTTTTTAATAAGGAATTCGTAGGCTATTCCAAGCTCATCATTAGGAACATTATCAATGCTCAAATTTTGCTCTGAAAAATGCTCGAGAAGATTACTGAGCGTTTCGTCTGAAAGTCGCTCTTTATTAGTCCATGAAGCATCGCCAAAAATACCATACAGCGTTTCTTGGTTTGACTTTTCAATTTCTCTAAGTGCATTTTGAATGGCTTGTCCAACATTCACGGTTACCTGACGCACATCATTCCAGTGTGCACCTTTTGGGATTTGAAAACGATGATTTTCAGCAAAATCTCCACCTGATTCCTCTATAGCCCTATCACTCTCCTCATCATACACATCACAAATACGCTTATAAAAAAGCAACGGAAAAATATACTGCTTATAATCACCAGCATCAATCACGCCACGCAACAGCGTCGCAGCCCCCCAAAGATATTTCTCTAAATTTTGAAGTTTAATCGCCATTTTTTATAGTAATGAAAATTCCTTAAGCAGCTTTTTAAGCTCATTTTCTGCTTGCCATGCAGATTCAAGCGCAATCCTAAGATCGTTTGTTGCTTCTTTTGTGGATTGTAAATTATCTTCTATTTTTTTCTCAACATACAATGAGATATTCAAACTAAACTCATTTTTTTCGATATCTTTAAAAGCAGCGACCTTAGCATGACCTTTTACATTTTGAAAATCTAAATACCATTTATAAATTTTTTCAATATGCACTGCATCTAAATAATTCTGCGCCCGACCAACACGAACTTGATCAGCAGCATCAATAAATAAAACCTTGCCCACCTTTCCACTTGATTTATTTACTCGAAAAACCAACACACATGCTGCAAGTGTTGCTCCATAGAAAATATTTGATCCAAGACCAATAACAGCCTCTAAAATATCCATCTCAAGAAGCTTTTTGCGTATTTGCCCCTCGCGCCCGCTTCGAAAAAGAGCGCCATGTGGCAATACAATTGCGATGCGTCCATGCGAGTGTGTCATCGACTTCACCATGTGTTGCACCCAAGCAAGATCAGCGTTGCCAGTTGGTGGTACTCCTGCGAAATTTCTCCCATAGGGGTCGCTAATCCAGAGATCATCGCCCCATTTTTTTAGAGAAAATGGAGGATTGGCAATGACACAATCAAATGTTGCAATTTCGTCACCGTTATAAAAAGCTGGGTTGCGAAGAGTGTCTCCTCGAGCAATCTGAAAATCCTCAATACCGTGCAGAAACATGTTCATTCTTGCGATAGATGACGTAGTCAAATTTTTCTCTTGCCCGTATATTTTTAGTGTCCGGTAATCCTTGCCTTCACTTTTTAAGTGCTCCACACACTCAAGAAGCATTCCGCCAGTACCGCAGGCTGGGTCATAAATAGACTCCCCTTCTTTTGGATCAATGATTTTACCCATTAAGTGGACAACTGAGCGTGGAGTATAAAATTCGCCTGCTTTTTTATTTGTGAGGTCAGCAAACTGTTTAACAAGGTACTCATAAGCTTGTCCAAGCACATCAGAATCAACGCACGAATTGCACAATTCAATGTTAGAAAAATGCTCAATCAAATCGACCAGTAGTCGATCTGGAAGTTTTTCCTTATTTGTCCAAGGAGCATCGCCAAAAATACCATAGAGGAATTTTTGATTTGCCTTCTCTATTTCTCGAAATGAATATTGTAACGCCTGCCCGACATTAACAGTCGTAGCACGCACATCCTTAAAATGGCACCCTTCTGGGATTACAAAGCGGTGAAATTCTTCTAATTGAGCATAATCCTCATCACCCTTTGATTCCTTTAGAGCATTAACATATTCCTCGTCATACACATCTGAAATACGTTTAAAGAAAAGCAATGGAAAGATATACACCTTAAAATCAGCGGCGTCCACTGGACCTTTTAGGATCCAGGCAGCTTTTGCAAGGTGTTGCTCTAGTTGTGACAGAGTTATTTTCATTAATTATGCCAATATTACTAAAAAATTCACTTTCTCATCAAAAGTGTTGCTGGTAAAAAATCGCTTCATTTTACATATATTTTACAACTAAACACTTTAAAAATCAATTTAATTTTAGCTATATTTTGGCATAATAAAACAGCCAATCGATATGATTGGCTGTTTTATTTCAGATAATTCTGGCATTTTGACTTCTGAACCGACTTTGCACCCCTTCGGGTCTAGAACCAAATTAGTCGGTCTTCGGGTCTATTTACACAGAATCTAAAGAGCACGGGCGGTAGGAATCGAACCCACGCTAAAGGTTTTGGAGACCTTTGTACTACCATTATACAACGCCCGCAAAAAGAAGACAGACGATTGCCTGCCCTCTCGGTAATTTATTTTGTTTCCTTGTGCATGGTGTGCTTTTTGCAACTTTTGCAAAATTTGCTAAGTTCGAGGCGAGTCTTAAGAGTCTTTTTATTTTTACGTGAAAAATAATTGACAGTCTTACACTCAGTACACTCAAACTTGATCATGTTATCCTGTGACATATTTTCAATTTACTTACTGATTAGGTGCTTGTTTCTAAAGGCAAAGCCTGAACTTGATTTTAAATAGGTTTCAAAATCAATCGCAGTTTTTTTACTTTCAAATGCGCTATACCATTTTACTTTGAACGGTGCCTTGGAAGAAGAATATTTGCAACCGCCGGAATTATGCTCATTAAATCTTCTTTTTAAGTCAGAGGTAACGCCGACATAAAAAGATAAATCTTTGCAACTTTGTAAAATGTATACATAATGCATATACACAATTTCCGTCCCACGTCGCTGAAGCTTTGCGGGACACCACTCCACCTGAAGTTAACCAAGTTTATGTGGATTTTTACTCACTTAGTGGTGCATGCACCGCGTAGCCCATGTTAATGAGTCACACTGCCCCACGTCGCTGAAGCTTTGCGGGACACCACTCCACCTGAAGTTAACCAAGTTTATGTGGATTTTTACTCACTTAGTGGTGCATGCACCGCGTAGCCCATGATAATGGGCGGAGTGGTGGGCCGAGCATGATTCGAACATGCGAAGGCGAAAGCCAGCAGATTTACAGTCTGCCCCAGTTGACCGCTTTGGTATCGACCCAAAAAATATTTATATTTGTTGCCCTGCAAAGCCGTTAGACTAGGTGGGTCTAAACAAAGTACAAAAAATGGGCTAAAAATACCCATTTATGCTACTTCAATAATTTAACATATAGCAGTCTGACTGTCAAACCTATTTAATTAGCCAAAATTAGCCTTAAATTCGGCTTTTTATAAAATTTCTCAAGCTATTCTTCAGTTTTTGCATCAAAGCTTGGCCAGTCAAATCAACTTTTATTTCTTTTAACTCTAGCCAATTTGTCGTATTTTCACCATTTTTAAAACCTGGCACGGAAATAATAAATTTGTAATCCCCCTTTTCTTTTTGGGCTGTACGTAAATCAAATTTTACCTTGGCTGTTTTCCAATCAGCTTGCACGGTTGGACTAGTGTAGCTTGCCAAGACGTAATTAATACCCTCACTATCAATATTAGTCAAATAATTCAAATTTTTAACCCTTGGATTTATTAATGCTTTTTCGCTTGGTGCAAAAACGCCATCGCCTATTATCTCGAGGCCAGACTTGGCGATTTTTAAATCACTGATCGACCCATTCGACTTTAGAGAATATTGCTCAAAAGCTTTTGTCATTTTCAGACTGCTTGTGCCCAGTGAGACACCACCTAAAGATAAAGAATTAATCGCCAAAAGATTAACCTCCTTGCTATCTGTTAACAGTGCTATATCATGTCCAGCACTCAAGGCAAATGGCACGCGGCCAATGAAAGACAATTTGCCAAGCGTATTTTTAATAACTAACGTCTCTAATTTTTTATCAGCTCGCAATTCTAGCCTATAGACATGCTCGCCTCTGATTTGATATTCCAGAGCATGAGACCAGCGCTGCCCATTAGCTAGTAATCGCTCCTCACTCAGATCTTCTATTTTTACAACATTACCATCTTCATACAAAACCAGGCTCGTTTTTTGTATTTTTGAATCATCTGGCTGGTCGACAAAAGCAAAAGTCAACTTTAATAATTCATCCCGCCCATAAGTGTAAAAATTATAACCGCCAGCCAGAGGCCAATCAAAGGTGCTACCACCCACGTTCGAGGCATATCCAGGCAAACGAAAATCTCGTTTTAAATTATAATTATAGACCGCAAGCTCATTTTGATTCGGCAAATTATTTAGGAATTCGTCGATTGAATAATATTTAACTTGCTTTTGATACAAAAATAATTGGTCTTTTTTTAAACTCTTCCAATCGAGCAACTGCTTATCAATTATCGTATTCTCGATCGGCTCTAGTTTGAACTGTGAATGCGCCTGATCAACTAGTACGCCCATTTCAATGATCTGATGCTGCCAAATCGGACTGGTGCGATAAGTCAAAGTAACCTCAGCTTGATCAAAATTCCTTGGCGCCTTTAAATTGAAATAAACTGGTCCGCCCGTAATGGTTTGCGTGCCATTGATGACTGGCTGAGTTCGCTCAAGCGGTTTGATGACATCAATAAAACGCGACTCGTCCGCAAAATTTCTCACATAACTAATACGACCAAATGGCACCACCGACTGGTAAATCAAAAAGCTAAAAACTACCAGCAAAATTGCGGCAAACAAAAGACGAATAGTTTTGACAAAATCAAGCATTATTTTTTTTATTTAGACCGATTCATCCAAGTAATCGAAAGCTGTAAAATTGTCGCTGTCGAGACCCAAAGCAAGTATGGAATCTGAGCAATGGCCAGTAAGCGAAAAGTCGGCCAAACCAAAAAAATACTGGCAATAATCGTGGCTAGAACTAGTAATATATCCACGGCCGCCAAGCTCAAATTTTTCAGACCAAACTGAATTGGCGTAAAGGCCAAATTAAAAACCAGATTCAAGACAAACACTGCAAGTACCGTTCTGGATAATTCACCCTTGAAATACTTGTAGACCACAAAAACGAATGAAGCCAAAATGATTGGATATAAGATCGTCCAAATCAAGCCGATAGTTGAACCGGGCGGTGTCCAACTTGGCTTGCTTAATGCATCATACCAACCCTGATAATTGAACATATATTTTATACATACTTATTTATTATATCTTATAGCAATTATATCAAAAAGCCAATTTTTAAAAGCCCCGGAAATCTCCGAGGCTTTTTGCTTATTTGACAGTTTTAGAATTAAAAAGTGCCGGCTCAGCAATACCAGGTGTCGCAATCGTCTCACGTTCAGCCAAGATGTCTTTAGCCAAAGGCACAATCACTGCTTTGCGATAATAATTTGCATCCTTGGGCATATTACTGATTGAAAAATACAAGGCTGGTACATACAGCTCTTCATTTCTATTATCCTTGTAAATATAAACCTTGGTTAAAATCAATTCCGGGTCAGACAATTCAAGATCTGTAATATTTTCAGTTTGAGCATAAATCATTCCGCCATTACCGCCCTTTTCAGCATAAGCGATTATTTTTTTGGCATCGGTTTCCATGACATAATCAGAAGTATCAAAACTTTGCGTCATCAAATTTGAAACAGAATTAACTTTACGATCCTTGATTTGTACCATGATCGACAAGCCGGTCTTGGTGCCATTATACTCATCATAAACCGTCTTGCCATCAATCAGGCTTGGATAAATAACTTCGATTGAATCTGGAAAATAATAATTATCTTTAACGGCGGTAGCATCATACAAGCGTCGCCACTCATTATTTATCTCGGGTGGACCATATGTCGATGTGTCAATCTTGTGACTAGTCACAAATTCATTAGCAATAGCTAAAACCGTTTCTTCTGATGGCATATCGCTCAGCTGAACTCTCATTGCCTCATAACACTTGGCATCACTGCCACACTTGCCAGCTGGCCAAGTCTCCCAATTCTGATAAATAGAGACGATACCTTCATCTAGCATGACGCTGGTCGTATAACCGAAGTCATCACGTTGTACGAAATTTAAATTCTGCAACTGCTGATTTGAAAAAGTATTCATATCAACAAAACCCAAATTTAATTGACTAACAAGACCGCTGGTGTCAAAATTTGTCATAATCGGCTTTATCCTCTTGTAAACTGGCGCCTGCTCTCCTGGTAATTTTATTTCTCCACCTTTGTAAACAAATTTATAAGTCTTGAAGTTATACGGTGGGGCAATCATTTTAGCGTCAGCCAAAGGAGCTATGGCAGCAACTTTATTTCCAGCTACCATGCCCTCACTGACACGGACCGCACTGGATGATAATTCAGCACCACCACCAGTAAGCGTGTTATTTTTTGCCACCGGGTTAATCGCCTGGCCAGCCTTGAGTTGCCCAAAAGCACCGGCGCCAAGCTTATTGAAGCGCTGTTCAAAAGACACTTTTATTGGCGCCTTCGTTCGCATAACTTTCGGAGCTGGGCCACTCGAGATAAATGCCACCAGGACAAATAACGAAAGCAGCAAGGCGGCAGTTGCGCCATAAAAGCCATAGATGATGTTTTTCATTTTTATAAAGTTAAGATATTTTTTTATTTATACTATTATTATACATGACTCTTGGAATAAAAGACATTCTAATTAACCATTCTGACTAATAACTACGGCCACATCAATCAATAAATCAGCAAAGGTTTTGCCCGATAAAAGCAAAGCATTTTCCGGGTCTATCTTGCGTCCAGGATCGAGGCGACTATGACCAACGATTGCCCGACTCGGATCAAGGCTATATTTTTTACAAAGCTTGGCCAAAACCCAAACATAACGCAAATAAGCTTCCCTACTATCAATTTTTGAACCAAAGCATAGCTCAACTCCAATGGCCTGATCATTGGCATTACCGCCAAATAAAATATTGTCGACGACTAATTCATAGCGCACTTGCCAAGCCTTTTCTGGTTTATCGCTAGTAATAGACGGAATGCATTCGATTATCTCCTTGTCATCAACGAAAATATGAGCCGAAGCATAAGACTGATTATTTGTGCGTTCATAATAACTCACATTGTTGCGCGCAGTTGAATTGGGATTAGCCGTGTCATGCGCAACAATAAATCGCACCTTTTCAATAAGGAGACCCGACCTTCTCTTCGTTCCCTTGGTTAATAACTTGGTTTTAATTTCATAACCCATGTCAAACATTGATGATTAATTCAAAAGTTGCCTTATCACTAGGCAGTAAATCAAGTTCAAGTAAAATTATTTTTTTTACAGGCAAAAGATAGGAGTCACGTTTCTTGTCTGGAAATATCGAAGTATTCCAGGTCACCAGTCCGCTCGTCACAATAACCGGTAACGACCCCCAACCTCGCCTTTGATCGGCAAACAGTTGACTGATATTTTTTGACATAGCAGTTGGCAGAGAAATAAAATGCCAAGCCGCCGGTCCGTTATAGCGCCAGATTTCAGCCTCGAATTTAAAAACTAATTTACCAAATCTATTATTCATAAACTCTAATTATCAAGCATTCAAGACGCCTGCTATTAAAGATATTTTTTGTGCTCTGGTCAACTTTTTTATCTCACTTTCAGCTCTTTGAGCTAATGACCGATTAGCAAACTCTAGTGAATAAACCAGCTCAACTGGACGGCGAGCTTTGGTGTATTTTGCCCCCTTGATATCGTTATTGTGCTCGAGGACTCGCCTAACTATATCTGTCGTAATTCCGGTATACAATGTCTCATCGCTACATTTTACAATATATAAATAGTACATTTATAGCAGTATTTCTCGTGCTTTAATTAGCGACCTTTCAAATTTTTCAACTAATGGCACTCTGCCTAAGCGCCGCTCAATTATTTTATAGACCTCCTCATAAAACCACAAACGCTTATCGGCTGGCGAATGGAATCTTTCCCACAAGATCTCACCCTCAATCTGATAAGCATCGATCATAGTATGGAGATTGTTAATTTTGTCGGCCGCCGATACGAGCAACGACTCAATGGGTGCGGTTTCAAGGTTTAACAAATAACCATTCTTTCTGACCAACCAAGTACTGGCACTACCAACATGATCGATTGGGTCTTTTTCTTCAGAGACACCCTTGACGATGGCAGCCACCTTTTCACCAAAATCCCGCACCAAATCAGCAAAATAATAACCCTCAACATCTTCAAGAACGTCATGCAATAAGGCGGCCATAATTACCTCTTCATCCTTAGTGTAATCGCTCAAAATCCACGCCACAGCGAATGGATGAACTATATAAGGTAAGCGATCCTCACTTTTACGAACCTGTCCTAAATGGAGCTGAGCAGCCACATTAATAGCCTTTTGAATTTTAGTAGTCAGTTTCATAAACAAGTCATTATTAAAAGTTATCAACAGCTAAATAGTTTAATAAGAATAAAATAGTAAAAAAACAGTCGATATTGATAGCTATGATCGTATTTATATTATAACATTTGCCTAATATTTAACAACTAAAGCCCTTCAGGGTAAAATTCTTGACAGGTGTACGAACGTTCACCTATAATGACTACATGATAAACAAGGACACAAAAAAGAAAAGACTGCTTAGTTTTTATGAGGAGCAAAGACGTATGCCAAGCTTCTCCGAACTAGCAAGTATCTGGGGCGTAAAGTCAAAAAATGCGGTAGCCAAGCTGGTCAAACAACTAGCCCTAGAAGACTTTGTCACTCAGGATGAAAATGGTCGTTTAGTGCCTGGCAAACTTTTTAGCGGCATTAGACTACTTGGTACAGTCGAAGCTGGCTTCCCCTCACCCGCCGAAGAAGAACTAATAGATACCATGTCGATGGATGAGTACCTTATCAATAATCGTGAGGCTACTTTCATGCTCAAGGTCAAAGGCGAATCAATGAAAGATGCAGGCATTATGGAGGGTGATATGGTTTTAGTCGAGCGCAACACCACCCCGCGCGAAGGAGATATTGTAATTGCCGAAGTAGACCATGCCTGGACCATGAAATATTTTCGCAAAAATAAAGGCGTCATCTATCTTGAGCCAGCCAATGAAGCATTTAGCAATATCTACCCCGAAGGTGAATTAAATATCGCCGCAGTCGTCAAAGCAGTCATTAGAAAATACTAGCTATCAGCATCCTCGTCACCAAGATAATAGCACACAAGACAAGAGCGATAACAAAAATAAAAAATAATAAAATACCATGTTTAAAATTTCAAAAGATTACCCACGTGCCATTGTGCATATTGACGGGGACTGTTTTTTTGCGGCCTGCGAGGTTATGAAAAACCCAAAACTCAAAGGCAAACCAGTGATCATCGGTGCCGAACGCGTCATCGTCTCATCATTGACTTACGAAGCCAAAGTCAGAGGAGTGACCAGAGGCATGCAACTTCATGAAGTCAAAAGAATTTGCCCTGAAGTAATCATCCTGCCCTCCGACTACGAAACCTACAGTCTCATGTCTGTTAGAATGTTCGAAATCGTACGTCGCTTCACCCCACAGGTTGAGGAATACTCCATTGATGAATGTTTTGCCGATATTACTGGCATGCAGCGACCAATGAACATGAGTTATGAAAAGATTGGCCTTAAAATCAAAGAGACGCTAGATAAAGAACTTGGCATCACCTTCTCCGTCGGCCTGGCACCCACAAAAGTTCTAGCCAAAATCGGCTCCAAATGGCATAAACCCTCCGGTTTCACCTCAATCCCCAACTTTCGCATCGTTGATTTTTTAGATCAAACACCTATTGGGCAGGTCTGGGGCATTGGTCAAAATACTATTAATTTTCTACAAAAATATGACATCAAAACAGCTAATGATTTTGCAAATCAAACAGAACACTGGGTTAAAGCTAAGCTCTCAAAACCTTTTTATGAAATTTGGCAGGAATTGCGCGGTACTGCTATTTACAACGTTAAGGCGCCATATCAATCGATCAGTAAGACGAAAACTTTCACCCCGCCATCACACAATCGGTCATTTGTCATGGCACAACTTTCAAAAAACATCGAGAATGCCTGCATCAAGTTACGCCGACACGAACTGGCCAGCAAGAAATTTTTTTTCTTTCTCAAGACCCAGGACTTCAAGCATTTAGGTCTCGAGATAAAATTATCACAACCAACTAATTCACCGACCGAAGTTCTGGAATTAATTGAGCCGCGTTTTACCGAAATATTTAATTCATGTCTCGAATATCGTTCAAGTGGAGTAGTCATGCTTGACCTGGTCCCAGTCGCCCCGATTCAATTAGACATCTTTGGTAAGGCTCTCAGAATTGAGAAACTGACCAAATTATTTTCCAGCCTAGACGATCTCAGTACTCGCTATGGCAAACACACCGCCTTTCTTGGCTCCAGTCTCAAGGCCATGACGCATCACGAACCATTACTAGTTAGGAACACGGTGCCACAAAGACAGAATCTATTATTCACAGGCGAGTCACTACGCAAACGTATTTCCCTGCCTTTTATGGGTGAGGTTATCTAAACAACGGCCAAGTATGTCTCAAGATTAAATTTGAGCAAAAACATACTACGTTTATATATTATCTTTGCTCATTGAAGCTTCAATAAGTAAAGCAAAAACAAAAAAAATCCAAAAACCTCAAGAGTATAATCTTGAGGTTTTTCTATTGACCAACAAATTTTATAACTAACCAAATACCAAACAAACCACCCACAAAACTGGCAAATAGCGCAGTAAAGGAAAAAGCGCTCAGTCCAAAATAAACTGGAACATACCCACCAATTGTTGAGCCAATTATAGTTCCCATCATTACCAAAGACTTGCTCATATAACTAATTAGCCCAAACATGATTTTTACCGAATGGCGCCTTGGGTTCAGGTCTTGACTGCTCCTTTTTTCGCGAAGGCACTGGAAAATCAACTTTTGAAGTTGAGATAATTTTCTTTTTAACTTTTATTTTTTTCTTAGCAACCGGTAAATATTTTGGGTCAGGCGAATAATTGGACATTTTAATTTGTTATTACAATTTTATTTAACCTCTCAATTCTCTCAATCATTGGCGGATGAGTCGAAAACAGAGCCATTAAGCGCGACGGCTTGAAAGGATTAACGATGAATAAATGAGCTGCAGCCTCTTGTCTGGGTGTAGCTTGCAAGTCATGATGCTTGGTAAAATTATCAAGCTTACTCAGAGCACTAGCGAGCCCTGCTGGGTCATGGGCCATATTTGCCCCCATCTCATCAGCTAAATACTCACGTGAACGTGAGATCGCCATATGCAGTAAGGTTGCCAAAATTGGCGCCAAAATCATCACAGCGATAGCACCGACTACACCACCATCTTCATCATCACTGCTTGAAAAAACATTAGCAAAATAAGCCAGCTGAACCAGATATGAAATCGCTCCAGCCACGGTTGCCGCTATACTGCCAATCAACATGTCATTATTTTTTATATGTGCAAGTTCGTGCGCCAGGACACCACGCAACTCTTCTCTATCCAGCAACTCAAGTAAACCGCTAGTAACGGCGACCACCGCGTGATTTTCATTGCGACCAGTGGCGAAAGCATTAGGCATCTCAGACTTAACAACAAAAAGTCGCGGCATTGGCAAATTTGCACGACTCACTAACTCATTTACGAGGAAATACAAATCAGGGTATTCACTTTGCGTTGCCGGCTGAGCGCCATAAGTCGATAGGACGATTTTATCTGACCACCAATAAGCTGAAAAATTCATGACTGCCGAGGCCACAAGTGCAAATAGCATGCCTGCTTGCCCGCCCAGCCAATAACCAACGACCATTATCAAACCAGTCAATAAACCAAGAAAAAAAGTAGTTTTAAGTTTTTTCATATTTTTTGCTAATAAACACAAAAAACCGGCTAAACCGGTTTTAATTAATACTGATTCATCGCTCGAAAGTGCCCCATTGGAGACCTGCCACTTTGTCACTCCTCAATATTCAAGGTTTTATCATTTTATACAATCTAAACTAAAATGTCTAGTAAAAAAATATCGCAACCTTAATTGCGATATTTTTACTTTTGAGCCGATGACCGGGATTGAACTGGTGACCCCTTCCTTACCATTAACTTACCCTGGGTCTTTTCGACTTTATTTACTTTATATTAGCAATAAATATCGACTTTCGGCTATTTTGAGGCCTCCACTATGTAGACCTGTTTAATACAACTTTTTTCTCAAAGAAAAAACCCACTTTAATGGGGATTCGTCTGCTAAAAGCAATTTACAATTACTTTAATTAGATACTACTCATACTACCAACTATTTTAAAAATATCAAGCCCTCGGCATATAAATTAGCTGATTATTAACTACCGCGGGGGATCACCACCCCAAATCAACATCGCGGCGGGGATAGCTCTACAAATGACAGTCTACTCAACCACATCCACACACCCCAACGCTCTGAAAATCACACGGGGGGGGTGTGTGAAAAGATGGCAGGCCTTTCAAAAAACGCACCCGTGGTGCTATAATTATTTTACAAAAATTTTTTGTATGCCTAAAAACCAACTAACTGACAAGCAAATGGCATTTGTAGAAGAATACGTAAGGACTGGCAACGGTGTTCAGAGCTACAAATCAGCCTTCAACTCAAAATCTGACGGTGCAGCCAAGGTAGAATCGTTCAGGCTTTTACGTATGACAAAAATAGTCGAAAAAATTGGTGAGTTAGAATGTTCATATGGTCAACTCGCAAGGGAAAATGAGTTAAGCAAGGCACAGATTATTCTACAACTTAAAAAAATTATTTACGGTAATGATGTGAGAGCTACACTATCCGCTATCAACACAGTAAACCGTCTATGTGGCTGGCTCACACCACCTAAACAAATGGTAGAGGTCGAAGATGACAAAAACACGATAGACTTTGCTAAATTGTCAGATGAAGAGCTGGCAAAACAAAAGGCCTATTATATGCCTTCTTTATAGTCAAACAACCTAACTACTGCCTACCCTTTTTACCAAAAAATAGCCCAATTAGAAGGCTATTTTTGTATATAAGTATATTTTTGTAATGACAGACACCCACCCTTCACTATTTTTTCTTCTTGGTGCCAAATTTATTGTTAAGCGATAATACAATTTTATCAATATTGAGAGCATACCTGAAAATCATCACAGTGCCAACCATTACAATCAAGTATTGCATACCGTGGCTTATATTTATGCTGTTTATAAGCCAGCCAAACGCCGTAGTATAAACATACAAACCAATAAAGGCTATAAACAGAGTTGCCATACCACTTAACCAATAAACCTTCACTTTAAGATCGGCTATTTCTTCGTTTTGCATTTTTATTGTTTTGAGATGATCTTCAACAAAGTTCATAATTTTATATTTAGCCAGCAATGAGTCATTTTGGAAACAAACTGGAAATAATTTGGATACAAAAAGGGCTCACCGTTACTGGCGACACCTTTCGGTATCCAACACCCTTTCGAATGCTGACTATACGAATAATACCAGACGGAGAGCCGTCTTTATATTCGTATAGTTTTTCGACCATACCTTGGGCATATACCCAAGGGTTAGGTCTTCTAAATTGTATTCTTACTCTAACAAATCATAGGTTAATAATCAATATAATATCATTTTAACCGTTTAACTCATTAGCCATTAGCTCTGCTTGCTTTAAGACGTTTTCAATGGCAATCAACTGCTCATCTGGCGGATAACCGAAACGCTTCAAAATTCTTTTAACATCACGGCGTAAGCGGGCGCGAACATTTTCTTTGAGAGTCCAGTCGATACTGGCATTCCCTCTAATACTTTTCAAAACTTCCATAGCAATTACCGCAAGCTGTCTGTCACCCAAAACCTCTTTAGCACTCTCACTATTAGCAAGGGCATCATAAAAGGCCAGTTCGTCCTCGTTCAAGTTCAAATCATTGCCACGTTTATCTGACTCACGGATGTCTTTGGCTATTTTAATCAACTCATCAATCACTTGGGCTGATGTTAAAAGATTATTCTGATATTTCTTAATCGTGCTTTCAAGCATTTCCGATAACTTCTTGCTCTGTATCAAATTTTTCTTGGTGCGTAGTCTAACCTCATCATTTAATAACTTCTTTAATAACTCCAAAGCGATGTTCTTGTGATCCATATGGCGAACCTCTTCAAGAAACTCGTCAGATAAAATTGAAATATCTGGCTTCTTGATTCCCGCCGCATCAAATACATCCACCACACCCTCTGCGACCACTGCTTTATCGACGATTTGCCTAATAGCTGATTCTATCTCTGCATCAGACTTGCCACTACCTGTCGGTTCAAACTTGGTAAGGCGGGCTTTGACGGCTTGAAAGAAACCAACATCATCCTTGATTTCCATCGCTTTAGGGTGCGGAACAGACAAGGCAAAGGCTTGTGATAATAGCGTGACCTGCTTGGTAAAGCGATTTTTGCCATCATCCAAGCCAAGTATATGCTCCTGGGCTTCAAGAATAATGGTTAATTTCTGTCTGGTATCTGATTTAAAATACTTCTTGTAATCGAATTTATCAAACATCTGGTCTACTACCTCGTGTTTTTCAAGCATTGTTGCCACCACCTCGGCTTGGTCAAGAGTTGGTGCTCCCTGCCCGCCACTCGCCGTATAGGTGGCGAGAGCGGTCTTCAAATCTGAGGCGATGCCAATATAATCCACAATCAATCCACCTGGTTTATCCTTAAAGACTCTGTTTACACGAGCAATAGCCTGCATCAAATTGTGACCACGCATCAACTTATCGATATACATCGTGTTCAAACACGGCACATCAAAACCAGTCAGCCACATATCACGCACAATCACGAGCTTCAACGGATCACTGGTATCTTTGAAACGCTCACCGATAGCTTTTCTGTTTTGCTTGGTTGTATTGTGCGTCTGCCAATTTTCGGGGTCAGACGATGAGGATGTCATTACCACTTTAATCGCCCCTTTCTTCAAATCTTGATCGTGCCACTCGGGCTTAATCTTGATTATTTCATCGTAAAGCTCCACAGCGATTCTCCTACTCATACAGACAATCATTCCCTTGCCCTCAAAGGCTTCCTGTCTCTTCTCAAAATGATCCACAATATCTGCCGCAATCACTTTGACGCGATCCTTGTGACCGACAATCGCTTCAAGTTGAGCCCATTTGGCCTTTGCCTTATCCTTGGCCGTGCTTTCTTCACCTTCCGTGATAGACTCCACCTCTTCATCGAGTTTGGCCTGCTCGGCTGGTTTCAAATGTATCTTGGCTAATCGTGATTCGTAATAAATCTTCACTGTTGCCCCATCTTCTACGGCCTGCGATATGTCATAAACATCAACATACTCACCAAACACGGCAGGTGTTGAAGCATCTTCTTTTTCAATCGGTGTGCCAGTAAAACCAATAAATGAAGCATTGGGCACAGCATCACGCAAGTATTTAGCAAAACCATAACGCATAATTGCCTCTGTCTCTTTGCCGTCCTCTTTAACAATGCGTGTCTTGGCGCCGAAGCCATACTGACTACGATGTGCCTCGTCTGCCATCACGATGATATTTGTGCGGTCTGATAACATCCCAAATTCCGATGAACCATCCTCTGGGAAAAACTTTTGGATTGTAGTAAAGATAATGCCACCACCTGCCACACTCAACAACTCTTTTAGGTCTCCTCGATTTTTGGCCTGCACTGGGTCTTGTCGCAACAACTGTTTACAACCTGCAAAAGTATCAAACAACTGTTCATCAAGGTCATTTCTATCCGTGATTACAACTACGGTAGGATTGTTCAATCTTAATACTGTCTTACCAGTATAAAAAACCATTGAAAGTGATTTGCCACTGCCTTGTGTATGCCACACAACACCAGCCTTCCTGTCACCACCAGCACCAGATGCTTTTACAGTTTTTTCAATCGCCTTGTTTACAGCAAAATATTGATGATAGGCAGCGATTTTCTTGATTGTAACAACGGAAAACAAACCAGTCTCCGGGTCTTCCTTTTTATTCTTTTCAAACACAACAAAATGACGAACCAAATCAAGCAAGACTTGCTTCTTAAACATTCCCTTAACCAAGGTTTCAATCTGCGGAGTTGTTGTTTTGTCTTCCTTGAAGCCATCACTCGACTTCCAAGCTAAGAAACGTGACAGGTCTGATGAGATTGTGCCTGTGCGTGCGTCCAAGCCATCTGATGCAATCAATATTGCATTATAATAAAACAATGACGGAATTGCATTCTTGTAATTTTGTAATTGAGTAAAAGCTTTTTGAACAGTTGCATTCTCATCAACTGGGTTTTTCAACTCAATCACCACCAATGGCAAACCATTAACGAACAAAATCACATCTGGCCGCTTAGTGATGTTATTCTCGGTAACTGTAAACTGGTTAGCAACCAAAAACTCGTTGTTATCAACTTCATCAAAATCAACCAGCCGAACTTTATCGCCCTTAATACCGTCCGCGCCCATCACTTCAATCTCTATCCCCTCAGTAAGAAGCCGATGAAAGGATTCGTTATTTTCCATCAAATTTTGACTTGGCAGATTTAATGCCATACGAAGTGCCTGCTCCTTGGCCTCGGCTGGTAAGCTTGGGTTGAGCCTATCGATAGCTTGTTTTAAACGGTTCCTTAAAACTACCTCACCCAAGTCCGGTCTCTCTACCTCTTGATTTTCTGGTGATAAATAATCAAAGCCCTGTGCCTCCAGAAGCTCAATAACAAACTCTTCAATTGTCGATTCGAATATTTTGGTCATATTTTATTAAATTTTGTTGATAACTGGATGCCGTTTTTCGAGCTATTTTATATATTTTGCTAATATTAAATAAATATATATATTGACTTTCATTTAGTTTTAATGTAATTTGTGATATACTTATATTAGCTGATTTACCATGCTGTAAAAACAGCACTTAAACCGTTTCACTTGTGAGGCGGTTTTTGCTTTGTAAATACCTATCCCTTTCTGCTATCAATTCTCTTTTCCTATTTGGATAAGCAATGTAATATGCCGTGACAAGATAAAATTTATCTTTGATATTTGTCAGAACCACTATATAATCATAATCTTCTAAAAGAAATAGCGTGTTTGTTTTCCGTCCTCTTGTATTTTCCCAAACTGAGACCGCTTGATGTTTATGGTTTTCTATTACTGGCCTCATCCAACAAATCCGCTCACATCGCAAAAGAGAAAGATTCGCAACATCAACTCTCTGATAGTCGGCAATCTTACTCTCCGTAATTAAATGCCAAAAGCAAGCAGAGTAGTTTTCTATTACATTCTTGTCAAAGAAGACGGGCTTGCCATTATACACCGGACGCGATACAAGAAAATCTTTCTCAAATATACCATGCAAATGATCGAGATACTTTTTTAAATCACAATCAAAATCTGAAAATGGCACCACATCTGGCAACCAACTTGGAAATGTGCTCATAGTTCAGTGTTAGTTCCCTTCCAGTGGAATATGTTAAATTTTTCCTCACTTGGCCAAGTTGACTTTGTTAAGCTATAACTAGAACGGCTTTTAATCTGCTCGACCAGTGAGCTCTTCGCTTCACTTTTCAGCTGCTCTCTGTTGGCAAACTGGATTGCACCAAGCAGCAAATCAACTATCTGAAGAATATTTACCTCATGCGACCTAACGTGCTGGATTTTCTTCAATATACTGCGTTCAAAATCATGAAACGAATTACACAACACTTCGTGAAGCTTAACAATTTTTTCCTGACTTCTTGTGTCCTTAATATCAAGATATATATTACACTCGCCACGAGCGGGAATAATTCGTCGCAATAACGAATAATACATCTTATAATAAAACTCATCGTGGCTTTGATTAAATTTCTCGTGATCCAAAACATCCTTATTGATCAATACCACCCTAAACGTTAATTTGTCGTTATCAAAAAAGTAATCCACAATGTCTTGATAAAACGCAAGTTTTGCAGGTGAAACCTTAGTCCACTTAATTTCAAAACTAGCTGAAAGGGAGTGACGTCTTTTAATTTCCCTTATTCGCTCGTTTATCTCCTTAATATCTTCAATCGGGCACGAAATAGCACCGAGCCCCATCAAGCTTGGGCCGGATTGTAAATGATTAGTTTCATCACAGTAAATATTGTATATCTGTTCCATTCGATTATATATAATAGGTTATACTAAACTACTCTCAACTCACCCTTCATCAATTTTGGCAAAATTGCATCACGTATGGTCGCGACTGTTTGGATTTGCATTGTATTTGAAAGCATTTTTAAAAAAATTGGCTTAAGTGCTTCATTAAAAGTTTTTAACACATTCTCATCCGGAATCAAGCTATCAATATTTCTAAAAGATGACTTGCTAATCTCTAAAAAAGTAGAGCCATTAGCTGAGCTAATCACAGTATCCATGTTTGACTTCAACCATAAAAACATAAACTGATTTGAAAAAATCTGATTTGGTAAAAATGCAATATAGCCTTGGTTGATTGCCAGTTCAATGTTCGTAATAGCCAAGTAGCCAATAGGGGCACGAGATGATAAAAGTAATGTTCCTTTTGGCAAAAGCCCTGAACCAATCTTTTTCAAACCCTCCTTTGTAATTGTTTTTTCAGTTTTTAACAAAAATATTTGATTATTATTTGATAAATCTTTCGGACTTGTCCAAGCAATATCACCATCCCAATAATCTCGATCTTTTGTGCTTGGTGTCGTGCCACCTTGTATGGCAACCACTTCACCTAATTTGCCAACTCGCCAACCTTCTGGAATCTCGCCCAATTCCGAATCAATCATCTTGCCTGTCGCACCAGGAAAATTAAATCTTACAAACCATTGCTTAAACAATGCCTGTGCCATAGCTTCCAGTGTTTCATTTTGTTTACGTAAAAGTTCAATTTTATTATCTAAGGATTCTAACACTAAGGATATCTCTTGTTGTTCATTAACCGACGGTAATAAAAAAATGGAATTTTGTATTGTTGACGGATTAAAAGCTGGGTAGGTTGATGTTTGCGAATCAGCAATTTTAATTAAATAATCAGTGTATTCTTTTGTTGTTAATAAATTATACAAAAAAAATGGATCAGCCTTACCATCCTTCGCGTTGACTACCGCAAAACCAGTTGAAGCAATTAAATTTGGCTTAGCTTTTTTTACAAAACAATAATGTTTTAAATTTGGCCTAACAGTTGATATTAAAATACTATTGTCTTTTACGATTCTTTTAGCCCGGCTTGGAGCGTCTTCTAATTTTAATTTTTGAGTGCTAGTTATTTTACGATCTTCTACTGATGCAACGTCAACATACTCAATTTCACCAAACTGATAATCCTTGTTTATCGTTTCAACATTAACATCGGCAACTTCTTTAAGTATAACTGTTGTCCAATCATTTTTTTTTGTAATAACTGCATCTTTCATTCTAGTCTAAATTTATATCTATTTTTTTTAGTTGTTTCTTAATTTCCTCATCTAAATTTTTTTCTTCCGCCATTTGCATCGATAATGCCTTGGTCAATACGGCTATCTTGTCGGCAAACGGAATACCATCGTAAACTTCGTCTTCTATGCCCACATAACGGCCAGGAGTTAGGACGAAGTTATGCTTAATGACATCATCTATAACTGCAGACTTGCAAAAGCCTTTTATGTTATCATATTTGCCGTCATGTTTTCGCCATTCGTGATATGTTCCGGCAATTTTAGATATGTCATTTTCATTAAATGCTTTATGTGTTTTATCCTCCATATAACCAACCTCGCCTGCATCAATAAAAAGAATCTCGCCAGTCCGCTTACGATCCCCATTGCCAGTGCGTTTGCGTGAGATAAACCAAATACACGCTGGGATGCCGGTGTTATAAAACAACTGCTTTGGTAGAGCAACGATACAATCCACCAAGTCGTGTTCGATCAATGACTTGCGAATCTCACCTTCGTTGTTGGTATTGCTGGATAAAGAACCGTTGGCTAACACGCAAGCCATCACACCATTCGGCGCCAAATGATAAATCATATGTTGAAGCCAGGCAAAGTTTGCGTTTGATGCTGGCGGCATACCATATTGCCAACGTGGATCATTTTGCAATAACTGACCAGACCAGTCACTATCGTTGAAGGGTGGATTAGCAAGGATATAATCAGCTTTCAGGTCCTTGTGCTGGTCGTTCAAAAATGAACCTTCGGTATTCCACTTCACTTGTGAACCATCGATACCACGAATGGCCAAGTTCATCCGACATAATCGGTATGTCGTCTGATTACTCTCTTGACCGTAAATAGCAATATCATCAATTCGTCCCTTGTGACTCTCGATAAACTTCTCGCTCATTATAAACATACCACCACTACCACAAGCAGGATCGAAGACTCTGCCCTTGTAAGGCTCAATCATTTCAACCATTATACGAACGATAGACTTTGGTGTGTAAAACTGGCCACCTTTCTTGCCCTCAGCATTGGCAAACTCACCCAAAAAATACTCATACACGCGACCAAGCAAATCTTTGCTTTTAGCCGCCTCGGTCCCAATGGCAATATTGCCAATCATATCAATCAAGCCACCAAGTGCGGCCTTGTCCAAGTTTGGTCTGGCATACACCTTTGGCAGAATACCTTTGAGTGTTGGGTTCTCTTTCTCAATCGCCTCCATTGCATCATCAAGGTCTTTCCCGATGGTGGGTTGCTTGCCACGTGCGTGCAGATACGTCCAGCGGGCCGATGGTGGCACGAAGAAAACATTCTCGGCTCTGTATTCGTCTGCATCCTCTGGATCAGCCCCAGCGAAGTCACCCTCACCCGCCGATATTTTATTAAACAGCTCCTCAAAAGAGTCAGAAATGTATTTTAGGAAAATCAAACCGAGCACGATGTGCTTATATTCTGCGGCATCCATATTCTTACGGAGCTTATCCGCCGCCTTAAACAGAGTCTTTTCGAAGCCCTCTTCCTTGTTATTATTCTTTGTCGCCATACATTAAAAATTGCTAAATTCCACTTAAAAATCTACCTATATCATACATTGTATTCCATTTTTACTCAATGATTTTAATAATTATCAAAAGTCAACTTTTACGCTAAAAATAGCGAGAATACTTGACGACCTTTTGGCTAACATTAGATAAAAAACTTGACACTATTTACTATATAGCTATACTTAAAGTATTAAATTTAATGCGGATTGCCAAAATGGCAACCGAAACAGGTCCCGGACCTATTAACCTTAGATTGTGGGTATCAAAAAACGCCATTACAGCGTTTCCGATATTTACGGTTTTTTTATACTTAAAAATGACTTTTATGACTTCAAATGAAGTAGAAAACCCCAATGCTAAGTTCTTTTTTCTTGGTATTGACGTCAAAGACGTCAAAGTTCACATCAAGCACATCCACGGCAATACGGCTCAAATGATGGCGATAATCAACCTTGATTTTGGCGATTTCGAGGTTAAGGGATTTAGAATTATGCGATCAAAGTTTGAGAAAGAAAATAACAACCCCTACTGGATTGTCCCGCCAACCTATCAAAGCCCTGGTGGTGGCAGACACCCCTTATTCTACACCGCCAACAAAGACCTTTGGAAAGCTCTTGAAAAAATCATTGTAAACCAATACGAAAAGGAATGCAGAGGAAGTTACGACAACACAATAAGCGAAAATGAAGTTGAAATTAACGAAGGTAGGAACATTTTTGCACCGCTATAACCTCCGATTCTTATAATTGTATATATAGTTATATATAGCTTCTAATCAATACAGTTAATACGACTATACAGTAAACCAGAATTTAATAGTTTATACCATAACTTAACTATACAGTGGCTATAATATATATAATTATATATGCGTGAAAAATCTACACCAATGCGGGCGATTCGGGCTTACTGCTTAACTTGCCAAGGGAAAGACAAGGCGCTGGTGAAGACCTGCTTCAAAGTTGATTGCTCTCTTCACCAGCTCCGCCTTGGTCGCAAAGATCAACCAGGTTCACCAATAACAAAAATTAAACAAAGATGCCACGGATGTGGCGAGGGCACTGCACAAGCAATTCGTAAATGCGAAATCACTGACTGTGAAATATACCAATATAGGAACGGAAAAAGCCCTGCTCATCAAGCATCGTGGCGTAAGAGACACAACCAGCCATAAGTGCTACTAAACACCGCTCTAACTGGCAATAATCCAGCGAATACAACACTCTAAATCACCACAAGGAGGACTAAATTATAATGAAAAGAGATATTAAAGTATTATTTACCGAATTTATTAGAGATTGTCGTTTTGTAACTGGTCTTTCTCATGAAACTATTCGTGGCTATGAAATTTGCTTTGGCACGCTCATAAAGCTGACCCCAGATCTATCTATTGATTCCCTTCATCGTGCTACAATATCTCTATTTTTTGAACAACTGGAAAATCGAGAAAGAGTTGTTGGTAAAAACACAATTAAATCCGGTGTAAAAAAATCCACACTGGCAACCTATCGAAGCAAGCTTAATACTTTCTTTGATTGGCTCGTAAATAATAGCTACATCAAAATAAATCCATTTCATGGAATGCCATACCCAAGGGTTTATTATGATAATATAAAATACATTAAAAAAAATGATATTGAGAAAATATTTGCAGCAATCTGGACATCGTCATCATCCTTTATTAGATCCAGAAACTATGCGATTTTCAAGGTTCTATTATTTTGTGGATTGAGAAAAAATGAACTTCTTAATATACGGCTCGACGATATTTGTTTAGACTTTGGCAATGAGAGCTTGATTGTTAGGCCAGAAACATCCAAATCTAAAAGAAAAAGAACCCTTCCATTAACCAAGGAAGTGTTTCCCTTTCTAAAAGTGTATTTGTCCGAACGCAAAAAGCGAAAACTAACGACTCAATTTTTGTTCACTTCAGACAATCATGATAACAAATTATCACACGGCGGTATTAAGCACTTAGTTGAACGTTTGGTTGATAAATCTAAGATCAATTTTCACCTTCATCAATTTCGCCACACATTCGCAATCAACATGTTGGTTTTGGGTTGTGGAATTGTAAAGCTAAAAGAATTACTTGGTCACTCCGATATTCGGATGACGATGGCGTATTTACGACACATTCCGCCAGAAGCAATGAGACAAGATATGGACAAGCTAAATCCTAATGATTTTATCTAAATATCATTTAGTGGGTGTTTAGTCATTTGCGAGCGTAAATGTTCAGCACTGGCGGCTAAGTAGATGGTCGTTGTTTTGATGTCAGAATGTCCCATCATTTTTGACAAAGCATAAATATCACATCCGCCCTCAAGCATAAGCGTAGCAAAAGTATGCCTCAATTTATGGATTGAAAACTTTATGCCCGATGCCTTTCTCATCTTAACCACCAACCTTTTCATTCCGCTATCAGTGAAGCCTACATTTCGGTTGAGTGAGGTGAAGAACTCTGGACACGTCTTATTTAGCCGCCTACGCTCCACCAGATACCGTTTAAGAGTATCTGTGAGCTTGTAGCACATTGGTATGATGCGATCTTTACTACCCTTGCCCTGTCTCACAAACAAAGTCATATTTTCCAGGTCGACATCGTTTAGCTTTAATTTCATCAACTCCTTCTTACGTATTCCAGCCAGCAGGAAGGTCGACATAATGGCGTGATTACGATACCGCAAATACGGATAATCATACGGGTAGTTAAACACAACTTCGAGCAACTTGTTTGCATCTTGCTTGGTCAACTTTGGTGGCAATGACTTTTCGAGCTTTGGCGTTTCAATGTCGTCCAAAATGTTCTTTTCAATTAGCCCCTCACCTTTACACCATTGCATAAACACCGACAGTGTCTTGTGGTAGCAAATAAAAGTATTTGCCTTCCACTTACGATGATTGCGCCCATCAATAAAAAATTGTTTCAAATCGGTTTCGTTAATCTGCTCTAATTCCGTAATGCCAAAGGTGCGGCAATAGATACCGATTACTCTTTTATATCGCTTGATTGTTTCTTCGGTGTAACCACGCATAAATGTTGAGTGGTCACAAAACTTTTGAGTTAAAACTTGGATGTCCATAAAAAAAATACCGCCTTTAACAACGATATTTTCTTATTGATGAGCCGATGAGCAGGATTGAACTGCTGACCCCTTCCTTCGTATACACCCCTGTTTCATAAACACTATCAGGGGACTAGACTGTATATCAGACATAACTCATGCGAGTTGAAGTCTCCCTTGTCAGTCGTTCGGGCGTTTGTAACGCCACGGTCTTGGCCTGTGCAGGCTATTAACCGTTATTCGGGATTCGATGATTGATTTCCCAATCAAAGGGCAAAGTCTATTCGACTCACCATGGAAGTGCTCTACCACTGAGCTACATCGGCTTATAAAATTGTATAAATAACTTTCGATCCGGTGGCCTGTTATGGCAAGGAACTGGTCCATCTTTTTCTTCCCTGTGCTAACTTTACATTAGAATCAAGGTTTTAGGAAGACCTGTTTATTACCATGGAAGTGCTCTACCACTGAGCTACATCGGCAGTTGATAGACTATAATTCGTCTATTTGAGTTTTTAATTCATCTAACTTTTGATTTTCTGGATTAACCAATTTTAGTCGACCATATGCATCCAAGGCCAAAATCTTATCCTTTGTTATTATACTAATTCTTAACTGAGTGTCAAGATAACGCGGATTATTGGGCTCAATTGCCAGGGCTGATTTAATGTTCGTAATTGCCTCATGATATTCTTTTGTCGCCTCGCAAACCATGGCCAAATTATAATAAGTCTCACTTTGCTGATTGTTTATTTTTAATAGCGCTTTGTAATCTTCTTTGGCGCTGCCTAAGTCACCACCCTCACGTGCTATCTCAGCCAAGCTTTCATAGGCATCCTCATCATTTTCACTTAACTTTAAAACGTGCTCAAAGGTTTGCTTAGCCTCTTCGTAATCCTTTTTATCAAAATAAAGATGAGCTAAGGCTTTAAAAGCTTCTACATTTTTACTATCCAAGCTAATCGCTTCTATTAATTTCTTTTCTGCCACAGCGAAGTCATCTTGCTTACCCAAGCTTTCCGCTTCATCAATAAGTCGGTCAACATGACGATCGACTTGCTCCAATGTCACAATCTTGCCTTGGCGCTCTTTATCCCGAAGTTCAAGCAATTTATGATACATTGTGCTAAAAAAATTATTTATCACTTGCACCATGGGCCGAGTAATTAGATTAAAGCGTACCAACCAAAACATAAAAGAACGCTTCAATCTCATGGAAATAATCTGCTGTTTAAATTGCGCTTCCTTATTGGCTGGTATCGCATCGATGTCCAGGCTTGCCAGTGCTGGAAATTTGCGCATCACAATATTAGCAAGCATCGCCAAGCTAATAAGGACTATTACAACTAAAAATATATCTAACATAACTTTACCTACCTAGAAATTTAGGTCTTAATTCTTGGCCAAATGCAATTTGGCGAAACACTACCGAATAATTTCAATTTATCATAAGCCACTTTCTCGATTGCCGCAATAGCTGGAGATAAAAGATTCCTTGGGTCAGTTTCATTTGGATTTTTCTTGGCATTTTCAATAACCGTCTTACAGAAGGCAACTTTGATATCAGTACCGATATTAATAATATTAACACCATTTTTTATGGCTAATATTACAGCACTATCGTCAACACCAGAACCGCCGTGCAATACGAATGGCTGCTTAACCTTTTCTTTTATAGCCTTTAATAGACTTACGTCAATCTCTTCATTGTCATAATCGCCATGTGCCGTACCGATGGCAGCTGCTATAGTGTCTATTTTAGTCTCCTTGGCAAATTTTATCACATCCTCAAGTTTAGCTTTTGGTATTTCAATTACCCCACCGGTTACACCATGACCGCCAACCATCGCTCCAACCTCACCCTGCACCCAGACACCCTTTGGTCTAGCAAAGGCAATGACTTGCTTCGTCAAAGCAATATTTTCATCCAATGGCAAATGTGATGCATCGATATGAACAGAAGTGAAACCTGCACGAATACAGCCAATTACTGATTCAAAACTCTTACCATGATCTAAATGCAAGGCAATCGGCACTGTAGGCGCTACATTCTTGGCAATAGTAGAAACTAAATGAGTAATTGGCTTTAAACCAATATATTTGATAGTGCTCTCCGAGACTTGAATAATAACCGGTGAACAAGCCCTCTCTGCTGCCTGAACGACACCAAGAATCGATTCAATATTATGGATATTAAACGAGGCTAAGGCATAACTATTCTTTTGCGCATCACGCGCTAAATCTTTTATATGTGAGATCATAAAATTATTTTAACATCGCCTTCGCGACTTTATAAAATTCATTAGCATCCAAACTTGCACCACCAACTAGCAATCCATCAATATCTTCGAGCCCGACAAAATCTTTAACAATCTTACTTGAAACACTTCCGCCATATATTATCTTGAAATGCGACATAATGTCCGGCAAGCCAAAGATATCCTTAATGGTCTGTTTAATAACTCGATGAGCATACTCTGCCTCTGATGGCTCAATGGCCGTACCAGAGCCGATTGCCCAAATTGGTTCGTAGGCAATAATGATTTGTTGACCTGACAAGAAATTAATACCACCCAAAGCTTGTTGCAATTGATGAGCTAAAACAAAGTCGCGTCGATCAGTTTTACGCTCCTCCATATTCTCACCGATACAAACCACGGGAATTAATTGCTTCGTATTTAATACAGTCTTTATTTTTTGATGAATCATCTCGTAATTTTCAAGCAAGTACTGTCGCCTCTCTGAATGCCCAATAATCACATATTCGCAACCAATCTCAGTTAAAACGCTAGCCGGAATCTCACCAGTATAAGCACCCTTATCCTCCCAGAAAACATTTTGAGCACCAACTTTGATTGGAGAGCCTTTTAGGGTTTTGGCCACCTGGGACAAAGCAAAGGCACCCGGACAAGCTACAACCGAACCTTTAAAATCTTTAAACACTTCTCCGTACGACTTCGCCAGAGCCACACTTTCAGCCAAGCCAAGCTTCATCTTCCAATTCGCAATCACAACTCGATCTTTTTTTATACTCATAAAATTAAATTATTATTTATTGCCAATGATAATTATCATAAGCCCAGCCAACTAACTTCTCAGTTTCAGTAAACCGAGAGGCTTTACTTGTCTCTCCTAAAATAATTGATATAAGCCTCTGATTTTCATTATTTTCAAATTTACCCACAAAGCAATAGCCGGCGCTATAATTAAAACCCGTCTTGCCACCCAAGACTTTTGCATCACATTTAAGGGTATCTTCTAGCATCTCGTCCGTACTACTAACAACAGCTTTGCGGCCAGACTTGGTAGAAAATTTCCATTTGCTAAGCTTTACTGCATTGGTAATTTCGGGTCGAGCAAGGGCAATTTTGGCAAATTGGGCTATTTCCCTAGCCGTCGAAACGTTTTCCTCACTTAGACCAACTGGGTCACGAAAAACCGTATTCTTCAATCCTAGTTCTTTAGCTTTTTCATTCATTTTTTTAACAAACAACTCCTCTCCAAGCCCAGTCGAATTTACCAGGGCCAAGGTTTCAGTATTGCCAGATGCCACCAAACTCAGATGAAACAAATCGTTAACGGTTAATTTTTCGCCAGCCCAAACAAAAACTTTCCCACCATCACGACGATCTGTTTTTTTAATTTGATAATAAGTATCCCAACCAGGATTAAAGTCTAAAAAAACCATGGCAGTAAAAAGCTTGGTAATACTCGCGATCGAATGTATTTTATCAGAGTCCTTGCTATATAAAATCTTACCGCTTTCCTCGTCCATTAATAAAGCACTGGCAGCTGTCGTTGTTATTGTCTCTGGCGCTACCTCTCCGGTCAATTCTGGCATCAAAACATCAACTGGCAGACCAACCACTTCCCTTGAATCGACTGCATCGGCAGGCACGCCCAAGACTTTGACATTTTTATTTTTTAACTGATTTTCCGCCGCAAGCGAACTTGAAACGATAGTCCTGGTGTACAAATTGCTGAACAAATTGCGTATATAGCCAGTACTCGAGTCAAAGTTAACTAACCATCCACCGATAGTAAGAACTGTAATTGCCAATATAATTAGATATTTATGCCGTGTCATTATTTTTGATTATCATTACCACTTAATACTCTATCTATTGTATCATCAGCGTGCAATTTATCATAATTTGGTAAATCTTTTACATCACTTAAGCCAAGAAACCGAATAAAATCGAATGTTACTGAATAATAGGTATTTTCCTTGGACTTATCCTCCTTGGCCTCAATTAAGCCACGCAATAATAAATTTCTTAAAATCATGCCACAATTGACGCCACGAATGCGATCAATATCAAATTTAGAAATCGGACTTCTATAGGCAATAATGGTTAAGGTTTCAAGGGATGGTCTAGAAAGCTCCCCAGTAGTCTCGTCCTTGACAAAGTTTTGAATTAGCTCAGTATTTGCTGGAGAACTGACCATCTGATAATTTTGGCCATTTTTAATAATTTGAATTCCGCTACCAGAATTTTTTAATTCGGCGACCAACTTGTCACCCGCCTCCTCTATTTGGCTTGGGCTTACTGCAATTAGTTCCGCCAAATTTTTTACCGACATTGCCTTGGCCGAAACGAATAAAAGTGATTCAATTTTTGATTTTAATTCTTGCATAAATGACTGCCTTAATGAACTAAAGTTTTTACATTTTCCTAATTTGCTCAACAATTTTAGAAATTTCAATTTGTCCGAACATTTCTGCCTGATTAATCTCAACTTGTCTCATTCTAGCTAGCTCTAACATGGCTAAAAATGAGACGATGGTTTCTGTTTTTGAAGAATTTTTCGATAGTAAATCAGAAAAAATCATCGTCGCTCGTTCAAGTAAAAACTTCTCAATGGCCAAAATCTGATCTTCTATATTTATCTTATGTTCAAGTTTTTCCTCCTTCAATACTTGCTCAAACGGCCTTATCCTAACTATTAATTCGTCAAAAAATCCTGCTAGTTGCTCCGCTTTAAGCTCTTTTGGCGGAGAAAACAAATTTTCTTTTACCAACACTATTTTGCGATTAAACGGTCGCATATACATGAATCGCTTCTGGCCGATCAATTCTTGAATCTCTTTCGTTGCAGACAAAAACTCCTGATACATTTTCAATTCTCGCTCAAACTCTTCAATTTCTTCAACCTCTTCCGGCGCCAAATATGGCAACAAAGCCTTTGATTTTATCAATAGTAGTTTTGCAGCCACCACCAAAAAATCAGCCACCTCTTCAGGGTTAATATTATCTTTCAGTTTGATATAATCGATATATTGATCGGCAACTCTGGCTAAATTTATTTGGGTAATATCAAGCTTTTCACTTTCAATCAGCTTCAACAATAAACCAAGCGGTCCTTCAAATTTTTCAAGTTTATATTCCAACATGCTCGAAAATGTCTATATAGACGATCAAACTATTTTAAAAAATAATTTATTAATAACACCTTAATTATAGCTTATTTTCATATTTTAGCCAAGAAAAAACCAGCCACTCTAAGTAGCTGGTTAACTATTCTATATTATAACACTTTTATGCCTTTACGCGCCAAGAATTCCTTGCCCTTGCCGATATCAGTCCTGACCGATTGTATACCACTTGCAAGACAAATTGGACATGTCTCTTCGGGGTAAATATCCATCTTTAAATGCATGAGCGATAATAAGCTCGGCACTCCCAAGGTTTCCGCAGTGACTTTGCCACCCGAACGATTACATAGCGCACAAACACCAACAACAATACCACCGCAAGCCTCAACCGCCTCTTTTAGCTTTATTATGGTTGAGCCTGTATTAATAATATCTTCAACTAAAAGGACTCTTTTGCCGCGAACAATTTCATCATAACCACGCTTCAATACACGCTTAGTGCCAATTTTTTTAACAATCTGCATAGACACCACTTCATTTCTAAGTGACTCTGCAATTTTAAAATCCCTAAAACCCGTGAAATCAACTGAAAAACCCTCGACACTCTCATGAATCACATCTTGACCGAGTAGGTCGCAACAATAAGCCTTGTCGTGCAAATCATTAAAGCTGTCAATTAAGACCGTCTCCAAAACGTCTTCTTCGTCCGCAAAAACCGCACGAACCATTTGGCCGAATGATTTATGAAAATTTATCGCCGTTAAGTGTGCCAATGATACTCCACCAACTGTCGGCCCGGCCACAACTTGAACATCATCCTGATCAAACGATTTTGCAAACATTTTGCACAGGCGATCAACCAAAATTGGATAAATATACAGCCTATCTTTATTGACATAAGCTGAACCATGATAGCCGCTTGTATAGACGAAGTGACTCCCCTCGATTATTGACTGAACTTCTTCGAAAATTTTTTTAGATCTGTCTTGCCTGTCCCTGCTCAATGGCTTCATCGCTAACTCCTTTTTGTGTGATATTTGGCCAATTTTGACCATTTTATTAAATGAACATACAAAAAATCCAAGACTTAACTTGGATTTTTATTATTTTTATACCTTATCAAAATTACTTATTTTTATCAAGTCTATGATTCTATAGATATGTTATTTTTTTACTGGAGCAGTCTCAGCATTGACAGCAGGCACTGTCTCAATCGGCGCATAAATAATCTGTTGCTGTAAACACTGCCTACCCGCTTCATGTGGCCACCTAGTCACATCATAATAATACTGTTGATTCTGATCCTTGTTTCGTAATTCAAAATTTGCACAGAGTTCATAGGTTTTTGGTGACACTACGCGATAATCAAATTTAACACCAGAGACAGGGTCTTTTAATGCCAGTTCGGTCAATGACTTTTTTTCAATCACCAAAACCGAGAGATCGCTAGGCAACTTTTTATTTTCCGAATAATACATATTCAATGCGTTATCGATAGCATCGAAATTTTGCGTTACTGTCTGGTCATGACGTCGTTGCCTCGTTTCTTTTGGCGATTCAACATAAATCAAAGAAGCAATCAAGGATCCAATCACTAAAAATAACGATACGTACATATAAATCATTACTGCACGGTCCTTTATCTCTTGAACCTTCTCACGCTTTACGTCATACAAATAATAACTAAAAATAATACCAGAAATGCCGACCGATGTTACGGCTTTTAGAATAAACTTTAAAGTCAACTCACCATCAAGAAAACCAAATATTATACCAATCAACCAACCCAAGACAACCAACGAAGATATTAACAAAATCAAATACGATAGCCAGCGCCTCACAGCCGTATCTCTACCCAATAGGCCATTGAATAAATTTTTATTTATTTGCCAAACAATTAAATAATAAATAGGACCAGCTATAATTATCGAAGCGATAGCAAATTTCAAACTTGAGGAATCAAAAATAGCCGAGCCTGGATTGAGGGTATCTGGTATAAGCTTATTTATAATCTGAAACAAAATCATACCGACTGAGGTAGATAATGAGATCAGAGCCACCAATGACAATAAGTAATAAAAAGTAAATTTGGCGGCATTATTCTGCTCCCTAATCACGTTTTCCATAAATTTATCTTAACTTTGATTAAAAAATAAGCACTCAAAATAAGAGTGCTACTTAGACTTTAAGCGAAACCTCAATTCGCAATCATGGCAACATCTCACAATCTCACCCCAATAGCCAATACACAAAACTAAATGAGGTTGCAATAATATAAAACCATCATCGTCATAACACAAGCTATTTTTTTGATAACAAATTTGTTTTTTACAAATTGTGCACAAAATACGACTAAAAGGACAATCTTCAATTGAGCATTTTACAGCGCCCCCTTGGCTAGACATACCGCCCCCCCCCTTACCAATTCACTCAATTACTATAGTATTATTATACTATACCTGGGTTAGTAAAAAGTAAAGCCCTGTAAAATTGCTTTTACAGGGCTAGACTCAAAAAAACCTTAAGTTTTACAGTTTATTATTCACTTTTATCGAACATCTTGTCAGCCGCTATATCCAGTTTGATGTGCAGATCCTTGAGCTGTCTCGCACTAACCGTCGATGGGCTGTCCATCATAACATCTCTGGCCTGACCATCTTTTGGAAAGGCATAAATATCCCGAATACTATCAAGATCAAACAAAACCATCATCAAGCGATCAAGACCGGGGGCAATGCCACCGTGAGGCGGTGCACCATATTCAAAAGCCCTGATCATCCCACCAAATTTTGAAAGCACATCCTCTTTCGTGTAGCCAGCCAATTCAAAAGCCTTGTACATAATATCCGGACGATGATTTCTAATTGCTCCTGATGAAATTTCATAACCATTACAAACCAAATCGTATTGATAGGCCAGGATATCCAAAGGATTTTTTGTTTCTAAGGCCTCCATACCGCCCTGTGGCATTGAAAAAGGGTTATGGCCGAAATCAACTCTACCCTCTTCAATATCTGAATAATCATACATCGGAAAGTCTTTAACCCACAACCAAGCCGCCTTTGTCTTGTCCTTCAAGCCGAGTCGACCACCGCAGTCACTCCTGACTAGACCTAGCGCTCCGCAAACCATTTTCCATTCACCAGCACCAAAGAAAATAATATCGCCTGTCTTAGCACCAACCGCTTCAATTAAGTGCTGAGTCAACTCATCGCCTAAAAATTTAATGATTGGCGAATTGACTTCACCATCCTCTTTCAATGATATATAAGCCAATCCCTTTGCACCTTTGCTGCGTGCCAACTCCGTTAATTCATCAATATCCTTACGCGAGAATTTTGCCGCACCATCCACTTTTAGGGCATGGACGACGCCGCCAGACTTGACCGTGTCAGCAAAGACCGAAAAGCCACAATCAGTCACTAGTTCAGTTACTGGCTTAATCTCAAAATCAAAGCGCAAATCCGGCTTATCAATACCGTATTTAGTCATCACCTCATGCCAAGTGAAGCGTGGAAAGGGCTTACTAATCACCTCTTTGTTGCCAAATTTCTCGGTCAACTCAATCATTAATGGCTCAACAGTATTCCAAATATCCTCCTGCTCAACAAAGCTCATTTCCAAGTCAATTTGATAAAAATCACCTGGATGACGATCATTGCGCGGATCCTCGTCGCGAAAACACGGCGCAATCTGGAAATAGCGATCCATACCACTAACCATTAACAACTGCTTAAATTGTTGCGGTGCTTGAGGTAGAGCGTAAAATTGACCTGGATGCAATCTTGATGGAACCAAATAGTCACGTGCCCCCTCAGGTGAGGAGTTGGCCAGAATTGGCGTTTGCACTTCGACAAAATTTAAATCATGAAAATAATTACGTACATAACGGATCAACTCATTTTTCTTCATTAGCACCTGCTGCAAATTAGGTCGACGCAAATCAAGGAAACGATATTTAAGGCGCATTGACTCCTTAACGTCTTTAGCCTTTTCGTCATCTATCTCAAAAGGCAAAGGTTTGGCCTCGGAAAGTATAATCAATTCACTAACCTCAATCTCAATCTCACCGGTCGCTAACTTTTGATTCACCATTTCAGCTGGCCTATTCGTAACTTTGCCCTTTATGGAAATTACCCATTCATTGCGCAAGCTATTAGCCAAGGTATAAGCTTCTGAACCGAATTTTTCATCGAAAGTCAATTGAGTCACGCCATAACGATCACGTAAATCTATAAAAATAATACCACCATGATCTCGTCTTTTGGCAACCCAACCAGAAAGTTGGATATCTTGGCCAGCCTCAAGCTTTGTGAGCTGACCACAAGTGTGTGTTCGTAACATAAATAAAAATTAATAATTAATACAAAAAAACTCTCATCCTTAATCGCAATAAAAAATTACGACTAAGGACGAGAGC
>Ga0194059_1000155_pt1 | contig 34525 bp, 32 predicted proteins | sample SepL6211m_MetaG_FD_163426 | JGI IMG/M metagenome (GOLD analysis project Ga0194059, IMG submission 163426) | Anoxic zone freshwater microbial communities from boreal shield lake in IISD Experimental Lakes Area, Ontario, Canada - Sep2016-L626-11m | ecosystem: Environmental > Aquatic > Freshwater >...
CGCCCAACTTGATTTAAAAACCTTCCTTCCAGATGAGTCCAGATAATCCGACATCCACTGGGCTCTTGTCAATTTATTCTGAAAATCAAACCATCCTGCAAGTCAAAACAATCCGGTAACTAACACCAAGATGGAATGGCTGAATTTCAGTGTCGTGCCGTGGTGGGTGAGACTATCACCGACTGGCAATCTGCTACTCTGGAAGTATTGTCTGGATGGAACTCTGGGGGGATATGTTCCCTTGTCGATGTTGCTGGCGATATGCCCTTTATAAAGAATCTCGGTGCAAGATTGGTTCTGTATGACACACCTGGCCCAAATAATGCTCGTGATGAACGGCATGCTCAAGTTTTAAGAAACATAATGCATAATCAAGAATATGGGTTAGTAATTTTCATGCTTAGCGTTACAAATGTTAGTACAACTGATGAACGTATCTTGCTTGAAGAACTTCTCAAATTGTACAAAATGTCCGGACGAAGCAAAAAGGAAATAATCTTTGTATTAAATAAAGTTGATGAAATTGATGAAGGCAATGGTGAAAGTCTACAGCAGCTGATGACCAATGTTAAAAGCTATCTTAAAGATGTCGGTTTTTCTGATCCTACTATTATTCCTACGATGGCACATGCTGCTAAACTTTTCAGGATGGCTGCCCGAGGTGAGCACCTTACACGACACCAGCGCTTAGAACTCAGTTCTCAGCTTGATATACTAAAAGAAGATCCTTTTCGTCTACTTAAAATAACTCAGCTCGATAGTGGGATACTCAAGGAAATTAACAACGGCATTAAAGGCAAGGGGCACTCGCTTTTGCACATCCCTACGGATATTAGCACTAGCAGCTCGATTAAAGTAGGTAGCCAAGTTATTACCAAAACGGAACTTGAGAGAGCGGTCTATTCAACAGGAATTCACACAATAGAAACAATACTTGAGATGATGATTAGCAAAAGAGCATTACCCGAAACTATGAAAAGGATATCTGCAGTAATGCGTAAGCATGGAGCAAAGCTATTGAATCAATGGCTTAAATAAACTGATATGATCTTAATCCGGGAGAATTCACAATGGCGCATATTTCGCTGTCACATAACCCATACTTAATTAAAACCATTATTACAGTTGATGACGTTGTAATTACTGGTGGGCCATTGCATGAGTTGGTTGCCAACAAACGTCTACAGATGTGGCTTGAAAAAATATTTCACCACCTAGTTGATTATTGTAATTGCGGAGAACTCGACGTTTCATTTCAAGGAACTGTAGCCGATTTTAACGACGTTGAACTGGCTGCTAAAGAGTTTTCCAGTGAATCCGGTGCTTCAATCCACCTCATACATCTGGCTGGTGGAGAGGTTGACCCTGACAAAAAAATAACAGCTTTAAGAGAATTATTTGATGAAGCAACAAAAGGACCTATTGAAGAATTTCATGACGAGGAACTTAAGCTGGAATTCGAAAGGGCATTAAAGCCCGAGTTTGAAGTAAGCGTTATTGCTACTATGAGTGCAGGAAAATCGACTCTTATTAATGCAATTATCGGCGAAGATCTCCTCCCTGCTAAAAATGAAGCATGCACGGCTACCCTTACTTATATTTCTGACTATGATGGAATGGACCATTTTATCGGTCGCGCATTCAATGAAAATGGGGTGGCACAAAGTGACTCTGTGCGTATTACTCCTGAATTATTGGAAGGATGGAATCGAGAAAACATTGCGAAAGTAGAGATTCAAGGGGATATTCCGATGATTAAGTCGGACAATATCCGATTGGTACTGGCTGACACACCTGGCCCAAACAACTCTAGGACTGACAGCCATCAACGATGTACCATGGGAATGATAAAGAACGATCAAAAACCGATGATATTATATGTGCTAAATGCCACTCAACTCAGCACCAATGATGATTCGATATTGCTTAAAGCAGTATCTACCGAGATGAGCAAAGGCGGTAAACAATCACATGACCGTTTTATATTTGCTGTCAACAAAATAGATCAATTCGATCCTGAAAAAGAGTCTATTCCAGATGCCCTGGAAAAGGTACGTATCTATCTGGAAGAACACGGAATACACAATCCTAACATTTATCCGGTTTCTGCTTTGATTACTAAATTGATTAGAAAAAAGGGGAAAGGTGCTGATCTTTCCCGTCAGGAACGACACGATCTGAGTGGTTGTACCGAGCTTTTTGTTGAAGAAGAAGCGATGCATTTGCTTCAGTACAACAAGCAAGCAAGTCCTTCTGTAAAGCGGGAGATTTTGAAGCGAATTGCAGAGGCTGAAAGAAAGGGAGATCATGAAGAGTTGGCAATGCTTCACAGCGGTGTACCCGTGATTGAAGTGAGTATACAAGAATATCTCCGCAAGTATGCGTTGCCAGCTAAATTGTATGATGCAAAGGCATCTTTTGGATTTATCCTTGATAAAAGGGCCACATTGTCTCGTATTGATGACGAACTCCGCAAGAGTACCGCGGAACGTGAAGCAATCCATGAACAAATGCAGCAAATTCAAAATCGGATTAAGCGGGGTGAAGAGGCAGGTGCATTTAAGACGCGTCTAAAAAATCTGAAATGGAAAAAGAGTAAGGAATATGAAACTTGTATTAGGCCGCTAGAAATCACGGTTGCGAAACAAATAAATCAATTACAGGATAAAGTCGGCAATGAAGAAGTGTCACCTGCCATAGCTCAAAATAATCTCCGGGGGATTGAGCAAGATGCACGGATGGTCACTATTGAATTGCAGCAGGAACTAGAAAAGGCAGTTAAACGTGAAACCGTGGCCGTTATGGAGCAGATTCGGTTGGAATACCAGAAATATGTCCAAGAACTGCTCGGTGGCTCTGATAATGTATCAAAATCTATGATGGAATTTAAATCTGTAGCAATTATGCTGCCTTCTTCAGAATCACTGGTAAAGAAATACGTGGAAACACGCCGCGTAGTTACTGGATCACATTATGTGAAAGACTCATCTTGGTACAACCCTTTTTCTTGGGGACGCAAGAAGGAAGTTAATGATTACGAAAACAGAGAATTTGTAAAAATGTCTGAAATCGCTCAAGAACTGTCTGATGAGCTTAGAAAAAGTTTTTTCTCAAATTTTGATAAAGCTGAAAAATATACTTCTGAAATGGTGTCAGGAATTCGTGATGAGTTTCTCAATCATATGGAAGGGATGGACGCCATAATTCAAAAGATGGTTGATGAAATGGCTGACAAGACAGCCTCTTCTGATTCGTTGGAAAAAGCAATTCACGAAAATGACGTGAAACGAGCTTGGTTGGATAAATTCCAAATTCGACTGGACTCTGTACTTTCCATCAACGGTGGTGATGGCGTTGAGTTGGCTGGTAAACAACCTTCTGCTTCAAACTCAAGACGGGCGACGAAAGGGAGTTCACGATGACACCTCAAATACCAAAACGCTTGAATGATGCGATTACTTCTGGCGACATTGCATTGGCTCGCTCGATACTTATTGGCCTATTGAATAGGGATTTTTCACTGGCTGAGCATGCTTTGCAATATGCTGGTCAGAAACTGCCATCACTTATTGAAACTCATGATGGAAATTTTTATCCAATCAATAACGATCCAGGTACCTGGACAGAGGATTATTGGCATGGAATTACAAGAGATCAGATGAAAAATTTTTCTAGTGCGCGATTCGATCACTTAATAGTAGTAGGCGGTCAGTTGTTTCCAGAAAGGGCGATCATCAATAAGATCGTACAAAGCGCACAGCACGAAGTCGTTTCTGGAAAAATTGGTGGGAATGATTCCACTGACTCCGAAAAAGTGAGGTATGAGTACGTGAATGAAAAGTTAAATCCCAAAGATGCAAAAACTATGGAACGCTTAGATGCAGCCATTCGTGAGCAGGATGTTGTGATGGCTAGATCGATTATTATAGGCTTGGCGAATAAGAATTTTGCTGAAGCTGGTCGTGCATTTTTCTACGCTGTCGAACGGATGCCTGAACTCCTCCAGCAGCATGACGGCGATCTGTATCCTATGTCTAAGGAGAATTCTATATGGACTGAGGATTACTGGCATGGCATTACTCGTGATCTAATGAAGAATTTTTCGAAGGAGCGGTTTGAACATCTTTGTGAGGTTGGCGCACAAGTGCTTCCGAAAAAGTCTACTGGAGGCACGTCACCTCCAGTTCACGCGCCAAAATCCCAACAATCTGAATCTCATCAGTCTGGTAGTTCAAATAGAATGGTTTATATCGCCCTTGCAATCGGCATTGTGATTGTAGTCCCATGGATCGTTTGGATTCTGTTTTTTTGATGTGACGCTTATCCATAGTCCATTTAGGAGTTATTTATGCCTGATAAAAATTATCTAGTGTCAGTTGAAGATCGTAAAGCCAAAATACAGCAACAAGCAAACACTCAATATGCACTGGCACGCGAAATTGTATATCGTACATACTTGAATCGATTAAACGACTATCCAATCATACCGTTTAGCGAAATTGGAATTGATAAACGTGGACCAGCGACAGTGGGACTACTTGAACTGACACGAATTGTTTATGATGCCCGTGGCAATACGCTGGATAATTTATTAAACGTATTTGCATCGTTGGGAAAAAACTATGGGGCCACGCTGATAGTTAAGTCTGATGGAAAATGTACGCACCTATATTTGGGCGTTCGAGCTTATAGCCAGGAATATTCTGCTTCATCTGGTTCAAAACTTCTTAAACAGACATTGGATGGCCATTTTCCAGGGACAGATTGTCGTGCTTTGAAATACCCAGAAATAAATGAACTGCTCGATTGCAATGCATTTATTGATAAACATCCAGAGTGGGCAATCAGTGCGGCACCTGGGATTCCAGATCTAAAAACAGAGGAGCGGGAGCATTTTACTCAAGGACTTGAAAGATTTATTGATGCCATGCAGGGTAAAGAATATACAGCCGTCATTTTGGCTGAACCGGTAGATGCTGAACAATTACTTAATGTGCAAACTGGTTACGAACAAATGGCCAGCGCACTATCTGTATACCAAAAATTGCAAATGAGTATGGGTATTAATGATAGTGACGCAGTGTCAAATACAATAACAGAAGGATTTACTCATACCATAAGCAACAGCCTAACTCTTTCACAATCTCACTCGGAAGGGCTTTCTAATACTCACTCCTTAAGTGACAGTCACTCACATACGTCGAATGCTGGTGGTGCTGTCGCGAGCGGTATAGGCACCGTTGCTGGAACAATTATAGGTACGATGATATTACCTGGATTTGGGACTATGGTTGGGGCACAGATCGGCGGAGCTGTCGGTGGAATGGCTGCAGGAGTAATGGGTAGTGACACCGACTCCACAAGTACATCAGATTCAACTGGCACAACAACAAGTGATACATACAGTAATAGCGAACAAAAAGGTTCTTCTGATTCAACTTCGAGTCAGGAATCGTCAGGTACCACAAAAACACTGGGAAGTTCACAAACAATTTCTTTGGAGCAACAGAATAAATCTATCACTCGCCTTCTTGATAGAATTGACCAACAATTGAAACGGATAGATGAATCGAGGGCTTTTGGAACTTGGAATGCATCCTGTTATATCTTGTCTCCAGACACTGAAACGGCAAGCGCTGGAGCTGCAATCTATATGGGGGCACTTCGTGGAGTTGAATCAGGCTCTGAAGATTCTGCTATTGCTGTTTGGAAACAATCATCAAAACAGCAACGTCAACTAGCCTTGGAGTATTTTGGACATTTAGCACACCCTCGCTTACGCCTGGGTGAAAGAGTCTCAGACCAAGCGCCGATAATAACACCTACCTCTCTTATTACTGGTAAAGAACTCGCATTACTTATGAATCTACCTCGTAAATCAGTCGGCGGGGTAACAATACTTGATGGCGTTGGATTCGGAAGAGAAAAGCGAATACTGGAAATAGAAAATGATCCGGCGAAGGGTGATGGTGAACATAAAATACACTTGGGACGTGTTAGACATCTTTACCGTGACCAAGAACAGGATGTTAGCCTACAACTTCATAATATGGTTTATCACACACTAATATCCGGTACTACCGGTACTGGTAAAAGTACGACAATCAAGAGCATTCTTGTTCAGTGCCATCAACTCAATGTGCCGTTTCTTGTTATTGAACCAGCTAAAAACGAATTTGCAGAGCTGTCTTCACTGTCTACGTTAGATCGCCCTGTTACTGTTTTGCAGGCTGGGCGGCCTGGAGATGATTGTTTAAGACTAAATCCGCTTATATTTCCTCTTAGCGGCACAACTACCATAATAGAGCACATTGATCGCGTCTGCGCATTGTTCAATGCTGCTTTTCCAATGTATGCTGCAATGCCTCAGATTCTTGAAGAAGCGTTAATCCAGGCTTATGAGCGATTTGGCTGGGATCTTCTTACGTCACGAACAAGTGCTGAATGTCCCGTGTTTCCGACTTTACGTGATGTAGCAGATCTGATCCCTGAGGTCGTCCAGTCTGCGGGATACGAAAGTGAAACAAAAAGTACATATATAGGAGCACTTACAACACGTCTTCGCTCTCTGACCCGTGGGGCGTTGGGGCTTACATTCATGGCGTCAGAAGAAACACCTGCTCATGTATTGTTTGATCAACCTTGTGTTGTCAATTTAAGCTCAATTGGTTCTCCAGAAAAAAAAGCTGTGTTAATGGGCCTATTGATGGTTCGTTTGCAAGAACATCGGATACAGCAGGGGCAAACGCAGCATGACCATCTCAAACATCTTATGGTGTTGGAAGAAGCGCACCATTTACTGAAGAAAACTTCAACAACTCAATCCCAAGAATCAAGTAATCCGCAAGGTCAAGCTGTGGAGTTTTTTGCCAATGCGTTAGCAGAGATGCGGGCTTACGGTCAGGGGTTTATTATTGCAGACCAATCAGTCTCTGCTCTTGATGTCGCTGTACTACGAAATACGAATACAAAAATTGTATTCCGTGCGCCATTTGAAGAAGATCGACAAGCCATCAGTGGTGCATTGGTTCTTGATGAAAAACAGCGGGATGCCTTGGCACGGCTGGAAAGCCATACAGCTATAGTTAAACAAAATAATTGGCTAGAGGCCATTCAGTGTCACATTGATGTCAGTAAAACTCGGCGTGATTTCATGGAGCCAGAAATTAAAGATATTAATACTAATCAGGCAGATTTAGTGCGCCAATGTCGTACAATGCTTCTTATTGCTTTATTAAAAGAGCGGTTTCCAGGAAATGCAGAGCTTCCTCCATTACAATGTACTATCGAAGATGTAAGAAAATGGATTAGGTCTCTCTCTATTGATGAAACGACATCACAATATCTCTTGTTAACTTTGGTCCAGCAATCGCCAGTCGAGAACTTTGAAGAAATATTTCCGGCCTTATGGTCAATCCCGCCTCTCTTCAAAACTTTACAGTCAGCTTTCCAATGCTCTGTTTCCGACAGGGGTATCATTAATCATTTGGTTATTACTATAAAAGAACTCACGTATTTAACAGACAAAGCAGTTATTGCTGAAGTTATCCATACACTATTACGAGCGTATCGTACTCAAGATTCGGATAGGGTCGCTGATTTATTGAATTGATTGTGTGGATAAAGGAGCAATTTATATGGGTACCGAACTAATAGACACAAAACAAATTTCTGAAAATATGATTGAAAATTCATACAAACCAGAAAACCAAGTTTTTGCAAAAGCATTCTCTGAACTCTTTCGCCCTGAAAATTTGGAAACGAAAATGCGTGAAGTTCTCGCCAATGACAAAGGTTTGGCAGAACGTGCTAAGCAAGCTTGCGAAAGCGGTGATCCCGGAAAAATAGGACGAATTCGTGGGGAAGTAATGAATAGAGTGATCGAGCAGCAACTTGCCCCATATGTTGCAGACGCCCAAACTGAGGTTTCGGTAAAAGGTGCGAATGGCAAGTCACATAGGACCGATTATACGGCTACAGCAACCAAAGACATTTATTTTTCAAGAGATCCTGCGGACACATTACAAGAAGGCCAACGTTTTAGCGTTGAGAATAAAACGGGTGGGGTGGGCTACCTTCGCAGTGAATTGCGTAAGCATGGATCTGATCAGAGTGCTGCACATGAAGGTAAATCAGTAATTTTCGTGTCTGCAGATTTTAAAGATTTGCCACTACACACTCAATCAGAAATTCGCATACAGAATCGGGAACACAATACGATAATTGTAGCTGGATTACCAAGAGCCAGCGTTATGGATAAATGTATGGGCCGTGCTGTTGGCACTAGAGATGTAATCAATTCACAACCATATTTGAGGACTTAATCAATGTTCAAAATCGTAATCTTGTGGGAAATCAATGGAGTGAATTAATATGTTAGGACCCAAAGCTTTTATTGCATCTACCTGCCATGATATGGAAGAAGAAAGGAGAGGACTAAAAGATTATCTAGAAAATATTGGCTGGGAGCCTGTGTTGAGCGAATCTAAGTTTGGTGTCATGCCAAGTTTAAACTCCCATGATGCCTGCTTGGCACAATTACAACGGTGTCACATTTTTGTACTAATAATTGGTTTCCGATATGGCGGATCTTACATACGTGATCCAAGCATATCTATTACACATAAAGAATTTCGTGTGGCAAGAGAGCTAAAGTTACCGATGTATATATTTATAAGGGAAGGCGTAATTAAAAACGTTGAAAATTTAAATCTAGATGGTACAAGCTCTTCGTTTAATAGAGAACCATATGCTATAGCCAACCGCCATAGCTGTGAAAGTCAGCTGACTGAACGCATTGAAGCAGTAAATGCGTTTGTTAATGAAGTTAGAAAATTAGAAACTTCACCTGAGTATCACAACCGCAGCAATTGGCTTTTTAGATTCAATACACCTGCAAGCTTAGTAGATTCTCTCCGTGAGCAATTAGGCTTTTTAACTTCGGTGTTATTGGATATCTATATCACGGGGGTAAGTAAGCTTGTTAAAATTGAAGTATTTGGGGCACCTTATGACCCGGCACGGATAACTTTTTATAAAAAAAATGACGAAAACTGTGTCAAATTCATTTTATCTGAGGCTCCGATAGAATCAACTTTGCTTGTCTGGGAAGATACTCTTTGCTTGACTCCTCAAGCATTTAATATGGTTGGCGAGAGGACTTTAGAATCTTATACTAATTTAAGCGGACTAGAAGCGGAGCCTGGCGAGTTTACAGTCCGATATGAATATACTCAATACATTAAAGCTACACAACCAATAGTCAATTAGAAGCTAAACAGTCTTTGATAAGAGAAACGGAACATGACGGTAATCAATCAGACTGCGTCTCAACAGATAAAGGTACTTCGAACACCGTTACATGGCTTCCCGGATGTCATCATCCATGCCACAGAAACATCCGTAAAAAAGCACCCTCGTTATAAAGAGGCAAAATCAGGCGACAGCGAAGCTGCCTTTGAACTTGTTCAGGTAACGATCAATGATGAGCAGGTGGAAAATCTGCGAATATTGTTGAGTGACAGAAAACCGTTGCTGGCTAGTGCCCACGCCTACGAGGCGGAAGGGGTAAATGCCATACCGGAAGTTTTCGCTGATGAACTGGCACAGCGGCTTGACTTGGTAGTTGACAGCGGAATTGTTCAAACCAACGTAGTTGCACATACCGGAGCAAATGGTTTTGGCAGACTTGCCCGGCAACCGTTTTTTGAAGGAGTTGTCACGACAGGGCAGGATTACGTCCTGGTGGACGATTTTGTCGGCATGGGTGGCACACTTGCCAATCTTCGTGGCTATATCGAGGCACAGGGCGGCAAGGTCATCGGTGCAGTAACATTGACGGGAAAACCGTATTCAGCTAAACTGTCTTTAGAACAAACGCAATTGCAGGAATTGAGGGAAAAACATGGAACCAATATTGAATCATGGTGGCAAGAAAACTTCGGTCACTCCTTCGACTGCCTTACTCAATCAGAAGCTCGGTATCTCGCCCGCACCTCGGATGTTGACACCATCAGAGATAGAATTGCTGAGGCAAAGTAAACGGGAGATGGCTGAGGATTACCGCACGAGAAGGGCTGCTGGACTGCGTTGAGTAGGTGGAACATCTATATCGAACGGACGTATCTGCTGAAATCAGAAAATAAAGAGCTAAACAACGAAGGCTGCGCAATTTGGCGCAGCCTTCACTTTATATACGGAAGCCAGGAATAAACCTTACAGCCCTTTCAGGTCTTTGCCAGCAGTAAATTTACCGCTTTTTGATGCTGCGATCTGTATTTCTGCACCGGTCTGCGGATTGCGGCCTTTACGTGCTGCCCGTTCTGAAACACCAAAAGTGCCGAAACCAGGGAATGTGATCTTGTCACCGGCTTTCAACAACTTTGTAGTTACCGAGATAAATGCGTCTACACTCTCTGCTGCTACGGTTTTTGGTACGTCCAGTTCTACTGCTACTGCTGCCACAAATTCTGCTTTTGTCATGCGAACTCCTCAGTTGTAACTGTTACTAGCATATAACACTCTGTTTTACCATGTGTCTTTGCGAGTAACAATTAAGTTGGATTTTTGATAGCGAACCATATCGTCAGCAGTGAAACTGCTTCCGCCTGTCATTGCTTGTGATGATTCCAGAAGTGCTTTAATCGCCGCCAGCAAATCACTTTCCAACAACGTCATACCGCCACCGATTCCCGTACGATTTTTTCTGATGTTCTAACGCAGCCGGTTACGAGGAAAGAACGCAATACTCTTTCGTGAAACTCAGCTTCAAGTTTGGATGTAAGATCGCTTCGATTTGATTGATAGCGAGTTACATTGCCTTGGTAGCAAGTACAGTGATTCGCTGCAAGGTGCTGTTGACCGGCGCTCATTTTTAAAGCGTCGGCAATTAATTTTGTATCGAGCATACCTTGGAGTGCCTTGTCTGTCGATTGCCGCTGTAAAAAACTGAAGCAAATGAGTACCACACCAGCTATTTATGGTCAACGCTCAACACACCACATGGGGGCATCTTCTCGGGTGTCCAGAATTACACGAGGAGTACACGTTTTACGCCATAGATAGTGACTATCATCGGACTGGCGGTGACGCTTAGAGAGGTAGCGGTAGATTTTTGATTAGTCGTACTTCTTTTAGTGGCGGTTCTGTAAGGTCATTTTTCAAGACCATCCACCCACCTGAGCCCCTGATTTTTCAGTAGCATTCGCCCACCCCATTTTCAAGAGCATTCACCCACCTCGGATAACCTGAACGACCGATTCGGCAGAATGTCAGTAACGTTTGGGAGTCTGTTGCCTGGGAAAGAGAAGTCGGGGTCTCACGTAATTCCACCCAGCTGGAGACCGGATGGAATCAAGAATGTTGATGTGGAGTAGCTTCTTAATACGTAACCCATAGAATGGCAGCTTACAACCTGCGGCATTTCTTCACCGCCACGGAGGATACAGAAGTAATTAAATCTTCCAAGTCCTCACGAGTGGTTATATCCCCAGATTCAACCATATCGTAAACATTTGAGTTCTTAGCCACTGATTCTGCAACTAGTTTGCGTTCTCCATCAGAATAGCCAAGAGCCCATATTCGATCATTTAATTTATTGATGTCATCGGCGAAAGCCAGCTTAGAAGAGATAAGACCTTTGGCAGCGAGTATGCCACGCATGGTTTCTTTCGTTGTCTGAGCTAAGAAGAGTAGCTCACACCGAAGACCACCTAGCGGCTCTGAACTTTGCTTCGATTCCTCTTGATTTTCCTCTGGCGTTGCCCAACGATAACTGTGCGAAAAAGTCCGTTCACCGGATGAAGTCATAGTGCTCGTGCAGATATTGAGGTATCTATCAACGGAAAAAGAACTGGAAGTGTTCAAATCAACAAGATACGCGCCGTGCTGAACTTTTGTTAATTCAACAAATTTTTCCAGATCCGATAGTGATGAGCAATTCCAAACCCGGATCAACTCTTTACCATTATACTTAGTTTCAAAAGGTTGTTCCTCATAGACGATACGTGTGCCAAAAGGCCCCATTAATCCGAAAGCGAGGAGTTTCTCGTACAGTTCAGTGAAATTATGAATGGCCTCTGACGGGGTGGTCAGCAGATTCTCGGCTTGTAGCGTATTCAGCAGCGAATACACACAGTCAGGGCGTCCTTCCAAGGGCATACAAACTGCGGAATTTATGGTGCCTTGTGCGTCTTTAAATGCGATTATAGCGCCAGAAAGCATATTTCCTCCTTTGAGTTATAAAGTTGATAAGGAGAAGTTTCTTAATATAGTCTGAAGATACATCATTATGAAAAAAAAGCCGTCCTCGGATTAAAAGGGCGGCTTTTCTTTGTTCGTAACTCGGATTCTTGTACAAAAGCGTTCAAATACTATAGACTCACTCCACTGGAGTTAAATTCAAAATTAGTGTTGTGCCATGATGTAGTTTGGTACCACGCCGAGTTCCACGTCTAGCACCACGCCTAGTACCACGCTTGGTACTAAAACGTAAAAATCAGAATATTTTTAGTGAGCCGATATTTTTAATATCTTAATATTTTCAACTGGTTATGATCTGTGTAAAATTTATCCGTTCAAGCCAGATCAAAATTATTCTGATATGCCAGCACGACAATTTTCGACAAAAGTCGTACAATTACAATATGTTGAAAATAGCTGGTCTTTCCGTCCGATACCAATCAGTACCACTTAGTACCACCACGGCGGATTCACGAAAAAGTTAGCAGAAAAACAGTAATCATTTTAATGTCTTATGGACTACGCTAAGTCAAAATTATTCTGATACGCCATCAACGTATTGATCATCAGCGCAGCTACCGTCATCTTGCCGACACCGCCGGGAACCGGCGTTATCCATGAGCATTTGCCGCTGACATGCTCAAAATCAACATCCCCCACCAGTTTGCCGTTTTCGAGGCGATTGATGCCGACATCGATCATCACCACCCCTTCCTTGACCATATCTTCGGTGACAAACCCGGGAATACCGACCGCCACGACAATAATATCCGCCCGCCTCGTTTCATCGAGCAACAGTTCACGGGGGGTTTCAATGTGGGCAAGAGTGACGGTGGCGTTGCCGACCTCAAAATCATTGGAAAGCATGATTGATATCGGCTTGCCCACGATGTTGGAGCGGCCGATAACAACACAATGCTTCCCTTTGACCGGGATTTCGTAAAACTGCAGCAACTTGCAGATTCCATAGGCTGTTGCCGGGCGGAACGCTTTCTGTCCGAGGGTCATGCGGCCGAAGTTGGTCGGGTGAAAACCGTCGATATCCTTGAGCGGATCAATCGCGTTGATAATGTTCTGCGGATTGATATGATTCGGTACCGGCAGCTGCACGATCAGGCCGTCAGTGGCATGATCGGCGTTGATTTCAGCGATTTTTGCCAGCAGATCGGACTCGCTGATACTCTCCGAAAAGCGGAGCAGTGCACTTTCAAAACCGGCGCGCTCACACGAGATAATCTTCGATTTTACGTATGATTCGCTCGGAGCATGCTCCCCGACCAGAATCACGGTCATATGCGGCTTGCGCAAACCGGAATCAACATACCCGGCAACCCGCTTGGCTATGCCGGAAACAAGGCTCTCGGCGCATATTTTCCCATCCAGTAACTTCATGGTTCGCCGTCCCTTGTGCTATGCTGTACGCTTGGTTACTTCGATCAGATGGTAGCCGAACTGTGTCTGCACCGGACCAAGAACTGTGCCGACATCTCCGGAGAACACCACGGTATCAAACTCCTTGACCATCTGCCCCGGGCCGAATTCACCCAGATTGCCGCCATCTCTGCTGGAAGGGCAGGTGGAGTGCGCTTTGGCAACCGCCGCAAAATCCTCTCCCGCTTCGATCCTTGTTTTTAGTGTTTCACACGCTTCTTTCGTTGCCACCAGAATGTGGCGGGCTGCTGCTCTGGCCATTTGAAACTCCTTTATCATATTGATATTTTTTTCCGAAAATACGACTTCAACCTCTTTTTGACACTAATGCTGCTATTAGTCAATATGTCAATGCAGACATTGTGCTGCAAAAAAACACCGCTTATCCTTTGTTCCCGAGCCTTTTGATGCTATGATGGCGCAGCATCACAGAGTGGAGAAAAAATTATGATCGAGAGTTCGCACCCTTTTCAAGCCCTTACCCCTGACTTCATTATCGATGCTGTTGAAAGCCAGGGTTTCTTCTGCGATTGCCGTAACCTGGTACTCAACAGCTACGAGAATCGCGTCTATCAAATCGGCATCGAAGACGGGGCTCCCCTCATCAGTAAGTTCTATCGGCCGGGACGGTGGAGCAACGAGCAGATTATCGAGGAACACCGCTTCTGTATTGAACTTGCCGGGCATGAACTGTCAGTGGTTGCACCCCTCAGGAATAGTAGTGGCGAAAGCCTTTTCGAGTTTAAGGGATTCCGTTTTGCCCTCTACCCGAGACAAGGTGGCCATGCCCCCGAGTTCGACAATCTCGACAATCTGCTTATTCTCGGCCGCATGCTTGGCCGTATTCACAGCATTGGCGCAGTGGTGCCGTTCAGCCACCGTCCGACCCTCGACAGCAGGAGCTTTGGTTATGACAGCGTGGCTCTGATCAGAGAGAGTTTTATCCCCCCCGACTATCGACCGAGTTACGAGGCGGTCACATGTCAGCTGCTGGAGGTCATCGACAGCATCATGGCAGAAAACGGCTCTGTCCGCATTATCCGGACCCATGGCGACTGCCACGCCGGCAACATTCTCTGGCGGGACAACGCGCCGCACTTTGTCGATTTTGACGATGCCCGCATGGCACCGGCGGTCCAGGACCTCTGGATGATGCTCTCAGGGGAGCGTCCACGCCAGCTGGCTCAGTTGGAAGCGCTTATCAAGGGGTATCGTGAATTCTGCGATTTCAACCCGGGAGAACTCCGCCTGATCGAGGTGTTGCGGACACTGCGGATGCTTCACTACAGCGCGTGGCTAGCCAGACGCTGGCAGGATCCTATGTTCCCTTACACCTTCCCCTGGTTCAACACCGTTAACTACTGGGGAGAGCACATTCTGCAGCTGCGGGAGCAGCTGGCGGCCCTTGAGGAGGCGCCATTGGCACTGGATTAGGAAATTGTGTTGAATTGACTGTCTTCTTCACAATTGTTCATAATTCCTTCATACAATATTCTCATCACTGAGATAAGGTGTCTCAACGGAAGAAAAGAGCCCCGATATGCGGGGCAGTCAATGTCTAAAGGAGAATCACAATGAAAAAAACCTCTGTAGCAGTAGTCGCATTAAGCCTGGCGGTTTCCCTGTTCAGCCTTGCCAATGCCGGTGGCAACGGCATGGGAGGAGGATGTGACAAGTGTGTAAAACAACAGGCATCCATCACAGCGCCGGAAGCCCCTTCAGACCCCTTCAGAAAATTCCAGGGTGACACCATTGATCTCCGCCAGGAGATGATGACCAAGCGGTTTGAGGTCCAGCGGGAAAATCTGAAGGGAACACCTGATTCAGCGAAAATAGCCTCTTTGCAGGCAGACATCAAGACGTTGCAGGCAAAGATTCTCGCAATTCGCAGTCAGAGCGGACTGCCGGGCGACAAGTGTGATGGTGAATGTCCCCAGACTATGGGCGGTTGCGACAAAATGAGTATGGGTGATTGCAGCAAGGCAATGGGGCGCGATTGCGGCAAGGGGATGGGCGGCTGTAACAAGGCTCCGTGCGGCCAGAAGTAATTGCACTCGTGTGGCCGGAGAGTGATGCTCCGGCCACGCGTTTGGAGTTTCAGGTATGAAACGATTCCTTCTTCTGTTAATGAGCATTACGTTGAGCTCTTCCCTGTCGCTTGCCGCCGTAACGCATGGTGAGCATCCGGATGAAGGAAAAAACTGTCCTACGCACGTCGGAAAACCTGATTGCAATGAGGGGCCTTCGTGGTGTAAAAACCGCGAAGGATCATGCAGCCCCGAAATGAGTGGGAGATGCGGTAAACGGCGTGGTGACTGGTACGGTGCCCGCCAGCCGGTGACCTCTGCTGCAGAGGCCGAACGGCTCCTCAGTAATTTTTTCGCCGGACAGGAGTATTCCGTTTCGGCAGTCACGGAAAAAAAATGGGGTTTTACAGCAGACATTCGTGACAAAGACAAAAAAATCATCGATCAGGTTATGATTGACAAACGTTCCGGTCGCATTCGTTCATTATATTGATCCGGGCAGAGAGGTTTGTGTGCTGCAGCCAGTCCTGATTGTTGAAGATGACATCAAGCTCGCCCGGATTGTGAAAGCATATCTTGAAGGGGCTGACTTCAGAACCGCTCATGCTTCCACCGTGAAGGAGGCGCTGCAAAAAGCCGAAGCAGAGCTTCCTCTTGCGGTGATACTCGACCTCGGGCTGCCGGACGGAAGCGGTGAAGAGTTGTGCCAGAGCCTCAAAGAACGCGGTGATTTCCCGGTTATTATGCTGACGGCAAAGTCCTCGGAGGAGGAGCGGATTGCCGGTTTTTCCCTCGGCGCAGACGACTATATGGTCAAACCGGCCAGTCCACGCGAGCTGGTCTGCCGCCTGAAAGCAGTTCTGAAGCGGTATGAACGCACCTCTTCATCACCGGACAGCATCGCTTCATTTAACAACGGCGCACTGGTTCTGAACACGCTCCGCCATCAGATTACCAAAGATGGCCTCTCCATCTCTATAACTCCCACTGAATTCAAACTTCTCCAGGCTCTTGCGGCATCCCCTGGCCGGACCTTCACCCGGGACGAACTGGTCTCCCGGGCGCTCGGCTATCAATTTGAAGGGTATGATCGCAGTATTGACGCCCACATCAAGAACCTCCGCCAGAAAATCGAGCATGATCCGCGACTTCCCGAGTACCTCAAAACGGTGTATGGCGTCGGCTATCTGTTTGCCGGAGAACGAGATGCGCTGTAGTCTGCGCTGTAAATTCCTGCTGCTGTTCATCCTGATTTCAACCATTGCCCTTTCCTCCGCGTTCGTATTGCGCAACTTCATCATGCGGGATTTTGCCCGCTATCTGGATGGTGAGTCACAGGACCGGATTCAGCGGGTTGTCGCTCTCCTTGAAGGCGGTTATGAACGGAATAACGGCTGGAAGCCGGATGCAGTGGCTTCTGATCTCGCCTGGGCGCTCCAGCTGGGCATCGAAGTACGTCTGTACGACTCTGCCGCCCGGTTGATACTCACTTCTGAACAGGCGGTCTCACTGGTCCCTCCGCTGATGCGCAAACGGATTCTTGATGCCACCGGATATGAACCCCGCATGGTGAAGGGAGATTCGCTCTCATACCCGCTCTATCTCCGGGGTGAGGAGATCGGGGCTCTTGAGGCTCGAATGCTGGACCAGGTGAAAGAGGATTATTTCGTTCGTTCATCAAACCGGGTACTGTTCGCCTCGGTCACGATACTTGGAGTGGTCTCTATCCTCGCCGGCATTTTTGCCTCCCGTAGGCTTGCCCGGCCCCTTCTGGAACTGGTTGACGCTTCGGGAGACATTGCCGGGGGAAATCTGTCCCGCCGTGTTTCCACCGCCGGCCACGATGAAATCGGCCGCCTGTCCCGCAGTTTTAACAGCATGGCCCTTACCCTTGAAGCCCAGGAAAAATTACGCCGGACGCTGCTTTCTAATGCTGCTCACGAGCTGCGGACCCCTTTGGCGATCATTTCGGGTGAATTGGAAGGGATGCTTGACGGCGTCCTGCCGACGGACAGAGATGCGCTCCAGTCTCTGCATGATGAGGCGCGGCGGCTTACTGCCATATTGGACGGTGTCGATGAAATGTCCCGGGCGGAGGCAAGCATCCTCAACCTGCACGTGGAAACCTTCGAGCTCAAAGGCTTTCTTGCCGGCATCACTGCCCGCTTTGAACGGCTTTTTGCCGACAGGCATGCTGTTCTGCTGCTCGAATGCCCCGATTCGCTGAAGATCTCAGCCGACCCTGATCGCCTCAGCCAGATTATTATCAACCTGATCAGTAATAGCTTCAAATCAGTAGCCGACGGGGGGCGGGTGATGCTCACCGCCTCAACTCACGAAGACCGGATCAGTCTGGAAATAAGCGACAACGGCTGCGGAATTCCGGAGAAAGACCTTCCGCATATTTTTGAGCGTTTCTACAAAGGAAAAGGCGGGGGATTGGGATTGGGGCTGGCCATTGTGCAGGAGCTGGTGACGGCACACGGCGGCACGATTTCCGTCAGGAGTGGTGTCGCTTCGGGTACCTCGTTTCGCCTGCTGCTGCCGAAATTATCCGGATCATGATGAGTGCGGTGCTAGGTTATTTCCAGTTTGTATGCTAATTTGGTCGCCAGTAGCCACCCCCGTATCTTATAAGGCGGGCCAGATCGTACAAAAACGGAAGCGAACCCCATGAGCAGCTTTACCCCTAACGGTCTGATTGTCGCCCATCACGGTATCTCGGTTGAGGTCCTGTTTGACAATAACGCACGCAGAATGGTGCGGGTCAAGCGCAACTCCGGACATGTAGTCGGAGACAATGTTGTCGTAACCGGTGAGATATTGAAGCGCATGCCACGCCGGACGGAACTCCAGAGACGTGACGCCCGCGGCGGTATCCACCTTGTCGGTGCCAATCTGGATGTCCTTGGCATCGTGGTCGCGCCGCAATCACCAGGCGGTTTTATCGATCGCGCGATTGTTGCCGCGCGCTCTGCCGCGCTGCAGCCATTTCTGGTGGTCAATAAATGTGATCTTGAAGGGACAGCGGAACTGCTCGCTGAACTGCAGCGACTCTATGGCGGATCGGTGCCGATATTCCCGCTCAGTGCCGCCAGGCAGAGCGGACTTGCTCCGCTGGAGAAATTTCTGAGCGAAGGACATCGCGGTGCCTTTGTCGGTACGACCGGTGTCGGCAAGAGTTCTCTGCTTAACGCACTCTGTCCGGAAATCGATCTGAAAGTGGGAACCCTCAGTTCCTATAACAGCATGGGACGGCATACCACAACCGTATCAACACTACATGCTCTTGCGGGTGGCGGCGAGTTGATCGACACCCCCGGGTTTCGCGATTTTGGTCTGGTTGATATCACGGTTGAGGAGCTGGCAGAATACTTCCCCGGTTTTGAAGATCATCGGGATGTGGCCTGCAAATTCCGCAACTGCCGCCATCGCACCGAGCCGGAGTGTGCCGTTCTGTCTCTGGTCGCGCAGGGTCGGATTGCGGCAGAGCGGTACAACACCTACATGGAAATCCTGGCTGAGGTGGAAACCCTGCAGGCGGCGGCACGCAGCAGGGATTGGAAAAATTAACAACCCCCCTCGCTCCCCCCTTATCAGGGGGGATGGTTTAAAGGCCCTCCCCTGACAAGGGGAGCGGGGAGGGGTTACAAAGCGAGGCTGCTATGATCAAAACCACCTACGTTATCGGCCACCGCAACCCCGACACCGATTCCATCGCGTCTGCAATCGGCTACGCGGCGCTGAAGCAGCAACAGGGGGACAGTACCGTAATTGCCGCCATGGCCGGCGCTCCCAATCCTCAGACCCGCTATATCCTCGATCGCCTCAACATACCAGAACCCCTGTTCCTTGCCGATGTTCATCCCAAGGTGCGGGACACGCTCAAGCGGCAACCGGTGACGGTTAATCGGCAGACCTCTGCGTATGAGGCACTCGAACTGTTCAATAAAAGCGGGGTACGGGTGCTGCCGGTCGTCGATGATGACAACAGGCCATGCGGACTGCTGTCACTGCTGCGTCTTTCGGAAAGTTACCTGCTCCCCAGCCATGACAAGCTCCGCCAGGTGACGACAAGCCTGCCGAGTCTGGCACGTACCCTCGCGAGCCATTTTGAGGCTGGCGAGGGAGATGACACCCCGATTACCCTGAATCTCTTTATCGGCGCGATGCTGGAGGAATCGTTCAGCAGCAGGATTGATGGCTTTAACCCCGGTGAACTTCTCATTATGACCGGGAATCGCCGTACTATTCAACAGGCGGCAATTGAACGATGCGTAAACGTTCTCGTGGTAACCGGCGGCCATAATTTAGACGATGACCTGCGCCTGCTGGCTCAAAAACAGGGGGTGACGGTGTTTCTGACTCCTCACGACACGGCAACGGCCGCCTGGCTGGCGCGACTCTCCACGCCGGTCGCCTGTCTTGCCGACCAGGAATTTGCCACTATCGGGATCGATAAATCGCTGACAGCATTGCGGCAAAAGCTGATGGGAGCGGTTGTGTCTGCCGTGGTGGCACTGAATGGTGACGGCACGCTGGCCGGTGTCGCGACCAAGTCGTCTCTCCTGGCACCACTGCCGTACCGGCTGATTCTGGTGGATCACAACGAACTGGGGCAGGCGGTGCCTGGCGCGGAACTGGTTGAAATAGACGAAGTCATCGATCACCATAAACTCGGCAACAGCCACTCAAACAGTCCGATCTCCTTTATAACGTCACCGGTCGGAAGCACATGTACCCTGGTAGCCAGCCGCTACCGCGAATGTTCGATTGAGCCGGGCAGAAAAATTGCCGCGCTGCTGCTGGCAGGAATCCTTTCCGATACCGTTATCCTGAAATCACCCACCACAACCGCTGCCGACCAGCAGATGGCCGCCTGGCTCGAAGAGCGCTCGGGTCTGGTGGCTGCTGATTTCGGTCGTGATATTTTTGCCGCCAGCAGCTCCCTGAAAAATTACGGCTCGGCTGACCGGGTTGTCGCCGCAGACTTCAAGCTCTTTACCCATGAGAAGTACAGCATCGGTCTCGGGCAGGTCGAGGTGATCGGTTTTGACGAATTTTACCACATGAAAGAGGCGCTGCTGGATGCTTTGGCGGAGGTTAAACGGCGAGACAGCCTCTTTATTGCGGGGCTGATGGTAACTGATATCACTACGGAAACTACTCTCTTTCTGGTAGAAGGGCATACCCTCATCGCCCATGTCATGGAATACCCGCAGCTTGAACCGCATCTGTATGAGTTGAAAAATGTCATGTCACGCAAAAAACAGATGGTGCCGCACCTGCTGAAAATTCTGGCTAAAGTATAAGCTGCGGGCATTTGTAAACTATTTTACGCAGCAGCCCGCCTGATTCCATCTATAAATCCAGCAATTACCTCATAGACCTGCTCAGCCCCCTCCCCGGCAAGAATTCCGTGGCGGCCAAAGTCGAAGGTCCTGTACTCCTTCCGGTATGCCCCGATGCTGTTGAACAGGAGCGCCGTTTTTTCGCTATTTACCACCGGATCGCTAAGACCCTGAATTATCAAGGTTGAAACGGCAACGTCCGTCAAACGCGGTTCCAGGTTTTTCATAAAATACACCAACTCGAGCAGAGCGGCCACCGGCACCCGCGTATAATTAATCTGTGGCCGTTCCGAAGTGGTCTCAATAAACTCTTTTCCTGCTCCGTTCAGGTTAACCGCATCCATAAGCCTGTTCCATGAGGTAACTGCTGCCGCGAAGCGAGTGGCTACATTTTGCAGCTGAAAGGGTGGTGAAACCGCAAAAACCCCGGCCAGGCGGGGGATACGCGACGCACAGTCAAGTGCCAGTCCGCCGCCGAAAGAAAATCCCCCCATTACAACCCGCCGACAGATGGCACTCATCAATGCATAGCCAATATCGACCGACTCGACCCAGTCGTTGCCGACGCGGGTGGCAAGGTCCTCGGGAGAGGTTCCGTGGCCGCGAAGGCGGACGCAGTACACCCAGTAGCCTCTGTCGTTCAGGTCCGCTGCAAGCTCAAGCATCTCCCGGGGAGCCGCAAGAAAGCCGTGTACCAGCACAATCCCCAGTTTCCGCGAAGTGCCTTTGAGGAGAAGCGGCGCACCGACAGTCTGATCCTTTGATTCGTCAGGACGGTAAAACCGTGTGTAATCGGCTCTGAACTGAGAGAACACCAGCCGCAGCAGCACATCAACAACACGATGCCTGACCAGCATCTCCGGCAGCCACGCCAGCAGACGCACCTGACGCTTAAGCCCCGCAAGCGGCTGCACCTCATTTGCCGCAACTCCGAGCGGGTTGTCGATTCGAATCCGATGAAATTCACTTCCTGTTGAAAAGTTGGCGCTGTACCTCAGCAAAAAACCTTTTCTATAGCGGACAATTCCGGTTTCACGAGCGAGTTCCAAAAAATCACGGAATTTGTGGTACCGGTCGTCAGTCAGCAGAGCCACCTGAGCTGTCTCGAGGCTCTGGTGGCAAAAGACGAGTGTTTTGTCCGGGACCAGGTCCGTCAGAAGAAAAACGCGCCGCCTGAAATCTTCTTCAGCTATTGTGCTAAAAGGGAGCGCTTTGAGCAGCGACGCAAACAGATGGTCGTGGTTGACGGTGGTCATGCGATAAATGGCTGACATGAAGCGGTGCATCAGAGTCTTTGCTTCCAGTCTCATCGTTTGGAGAGATGGCAGCGGATCATCAAAATTAATCTGTCGCAGCGAAAATATGTCCTGCCTGATCCGGGGGGAGGTTAACGATTCAGATACGGGAATGGCCTGGCCAAAACGGATATCGATATCCACGCCGTCGAAAAACATGGTTCCCTCAGTCAGCAGTTCCTCACGCAGACGTTCGGATAGCCCCCCTGCAAAGCGGTTGGCCAGAGTACTGAGCACGTTTTCCCGTGCCCGGAGAGGGTAGTATGTGAGATTGATCGGTACGATCCAGGTTTTCCCCGTCAAAACCGGCGCCAGATCGCCTATCTGGAACAGAATCCCTAGTCGCTCTGCTTCTGCGGGGTTTTCGATACAGAGGTGACGGAGACGTTTTCGATAGAACTCCGCGCGGAGTGCCAAAGTCGCCGCACCGCTATGAGCGGATCTCCGGCTGCCACCGTGCAGGTTTAAAAATGTGGGATTACTGACTGCTTCTTTGTCCTTGACCATGCGCCCTTCCGGAAAAATGATCCAGTTGGCTTCTCCGGTCAAAAGAGTTTTAACAATCAGCCGGTCCCGGTCCGGATTTCTGGTTGAAACTGCGCCAACCTTCCCCAGGATTCCGCTCAACGGCCCTTCAAAAAAGGATTGATCGGCTAATGACCACACCGGCACGTGAGTGTGAATATAAATATGATACGGAAGCAGGAGGGTTTCAATGCGGGTAAAATGATTGACGACAAAAATAATTGAGCCGTGCGGCAGTGACTCCTGGTCATGGACCATGACTTTTATTTTGGAGAAACTCTGCATGAGAGCAATCATTTTCCCGGTGGCGAGATAGGCGGAATATTTCATACCAGGCTCCCGCGTGCGGCCAGTTTTTGCCGGAGCCAACCGGGGCGGTTGGTCATGATCGAATCAACGCCGAGGTTGCAGAGGCGTACTGCGTTGGCGGGGCGGTCAACGGTCCAGACATGAATTTCCTTGCCGAGCTCTCTCAACGTTCCCACCAGACCCTGATCAAGAAATGTCCGGTCAGCACTGGCAAGTCCGCAGGCACCGGTCCGGTTCAACATTTCCAGCACGTCAGCGCGAGACGGTCGCCAGCTGTTGTTAAGCAGGGAGTAGCGGTAGTCACAGAGCAGACATGCATGCCAGTCAGGGAGATGCTGCGATAGTGCCGCGACAAGCGGTGCGCTGAATGATAATAATCTGATCTGATCCGGAGTAATCGCGGATTTCTGCAGCGCTCTTTTCAGCGGAGCGATAATTTCCACGCCACTCTTTAATTCAATAAAAAACCATGTTCCGGGCGGAACAGCCGCCAGCACTTCATCAAGTGTCGGTATCATTGCGCCGGACCAGGCGGAGCCTTTCCAGGCTCCGGCATCGAGGCGTCGCAACTCCTCAACCGTCACGGCGGCAATTTCGAGATCCTTCCCCGTTGTTCGAGCCGCCGTCGCGTCATGCATGCACACTATCGTGCCATCCGCAGCAAGGCGGAAATCGGCCTCGATGCCGTCTGCACCGAGCGACCAGGCAAGCCGGAACGATTCACAGGTGTTTTCAGGGGCCTCTCGCGATGCACCGCGATGCCCGATTATCAGGGGGATTTTTTGAGAAGCGGTCACCATGGTTCAGGTCCGGATGTCAGGCTGAGGTGCTATTTTGCTTGTCATGGCCCGGTTTTTACCGGTTATCCCGGCATAAAAAGTCTGTATTTCAACAAGGTCGGCATCATAGTTACCGGTTGGTACGAATGTGCCGCCAAAGCCGGCAACTTTACGTCTGAAATCTATGAATCCAAATGAAAGAGGCACCTGAGCGCCGTGAGCGATATGGTAGAAACCGCTTTTCCAATTACTGACCCGTTTCCTGGTCCCTTCAGGAGGTATAACCAGAACAAGGTCCTCATGTACCGAGAACAGCTCTACCGCCTGTTCAACGAAATTATGCGCCTTGCTTCTGTCAACCGGGAGGCCGCCCAGCCAGCGCAATACAGTGCCGAACGGCGGGATAAACAGCGTATGTTTTGCGAGAAAATATACCTTGAGACGGCAGGCAAAAACTATTGCCAAACCCATGGGCATATCCCAGTTGCTCGTATGCGGGGCGGCAATGACCACCGACCGGCGCGCCACCGGCGCTTCTATCATGAGTTTCCAGCCGGTCACTTTCAAATAAAACCGGGCAGCGATGCGCAAAAGCGTCTTCAGGACCGGGGTGTCAAAAACGGTAAATGCGGCCAGGCGGATGTCAGCCATGCAAACCCCTTTGTTTTATTTTAAAGTGCTTTCGGTGCCTTGCGATCTGGAGTTTAGACTATGTTACGGCCGAGTGCAATTTGCTTATGTCGTCGCCACTATTATTTTGGATGACCGCTGGCAAAAACTTGAAATATCTTGACAACAAAACGCACCTGGTTCTATATGACTGTAATTGACGCAGAGGTGAAGTATGCGGTTGAGCAACGAAGACCATATGCAGATCAGTGACCTGGCAGAAATGCTCGGAATCACCACGAGAACAATCCGGCTCTATGAGAAACTCGGCCTGGTGGAACCTCCCAAGCGAACTGACGGGCGTGTCAGATATTATGAAAAATCGGATGTGACACGATTCAAGTTCGTCCTGAAAGTTAAGGAACTGGGACTTTCATTGGAGGAGATGAAGGAGCTTGCAATGCTCTTTGATAGGGAACAAAAAGTGCCGGATAAAATCATGCCGCGCTTGACGGAACTGCTTGACACCCACCTTAAAAGCATCAAACAGAAAGTTTCAACGCTGCAATCACTTGAAAAAGATATTACCGCCTATCGCCAGCGGATTATTGACCAATATAATCTGACCAGGTAGCTTTCATCTTCCTGGTAAAAGGAAGGAGATTCATCATGAAAAAAACGGTACTGATTTTTGTCCTGGCCGCCGTCACAGCTGTATCGTCTGCAGAGGCAGAGATGAACGTAAGTGTCAATATCGGTGTGCCGCCCCCCCGGGTTGTTGTGTCGACGCCATCTTTCCGCTTTGAGGTGGCTCCGCTCTTTGTCGCCCCCCCTGGCCTCGGCTATTACGTCGGGGCGGAAACCCCCTATGACATTATCTTCAGCTCGGATTATTACTATCTGTACTATGGCAACAGCTGGCATCATTCCCGCCATTACAATGGCCCCTGGGTTGAAGTCCCCTACCGGGATCTGCCCCCCGGTATCCGCAAGCACCGGATAGAGCAGATCCGCTCATATCGTGACCGTGAATATCGTGCATATCGAAATGAACGCGACAACTATCACGGGCGCTATTTCCGGCCCGACCATGAGCGGAAGGAAGAGATGAGGCAAGATCATCGGCGCGATAAGGAAGAGATGAAATACGAGCGCCGACGCGACAAGGAAGAGTGGAAGGACGAAAAACGGGACCGTAAACAGCATGGCCACGACAGAGACTGAGAAACGTTATTCAGCCATTTCATACACCCCGTTCAAACGGTACACATGCCGTTCCAGAACCCGCTGATAGCGCCCCTCGTCGACATGAGCCTTACGCATCAGCTTCATGCAGTAGGCCATCTGTGCCTCTGAGCTGGATGGCTTGCTGTAGAGCTGCAGGGCAAATTTCGACAGATCGCGCACCATGAAATCGAAAATCTGGTCGACAACGTCGTCATCGGTGGCAAGCAAGGCCGCATTTTCCAGAATTAACTGCCCGTAGACCACGAGGGTGAAAATTTCACCGACGGTCAGCAGAAAGTCGATGTCCTTCTGTTGGGCCGCGTCCGGTGTTGCTTTGAGCAGAAATTCGAGAAACAGGCTGATCTGTTCCTTGAATATTACGACATTCGGCAGGGTGCAGGCGTCGTACACCGGACGGTAATCGTGGAACTGAATTTTCCCGAGCCCTCTGGTGGCGCCCTGATTGAACAGGTAGTCATCATTGACCGGGTCGAGACGGCGCGGCACCGCCGCATACCAGGCCGGATTGAAGAAGTAATTCTGCATGAACTTGACGATCAGCGCGATGTTGACGTGAACCGTTCCCTCCAGCTTGGGAAGCGCCCTGATATCACGTGCAGCAGCTTCAAAATAAGTATCCTTCTCAAAGCCTTTTGCCGCGATCACATCCCAGAGCAGGTTGATTACCTCTTCCCCCTGAGTCGTCACCTTCATCTTCACCACCGGATTATAGAGCAGGTAACGCCGGTCTTCGGTCGAGGCGCTCCGCATATAGTCGGATGCCCGCAGGGCAAAGAGCTTCATCGCAACCAGTCGGGCATAGGAATCGACAAACATCTGTTTCACATGCGGGAAATCGGTGACGTGCATGCCGTAGAGGTTCCGCCCCGAAGCGTGGTTGAGCGCCTCATAGAAGGCGTGGGTACAGATGCCGATGGTGGCCCAGCCGAGGTTGTATTTACCGATATTGACGGTGTTAAGCGTGGCGTTCCAGGCATCATCCCCTTTTGAAAGGATATCGGCTTCAGGCACCGGGTAGTCGTGAAGCACGAATTCGGCAACATATGATTGAGTAGCGGTGATGTTCTTGACCAGTTCGTACTGTTCGTGCTTGCTGTTGACGACAAAAAAAGCGTAGCCACCGCCATCCGGTTCGCGCCCGAAGGTTGAAACCATTGCCGCTTCATTGCCGTTGCCGATGTAGTATTTGTCGCCACGGGCCAGAAACGTGCCGTCGCCATTCGGAACCAGCAGCATGTCACTGGCATAGATATCGGCACCATGCTCTTTCTCGGACAGTCCGAAGGCAAAAATAGCCCCGTCATCCAACAGTCCGGCAGCACGCTGCTTCACATCCTCATTTTGGCTCATCCAGATCGGCCCTAATCCCAGAATCGTAACCTGCCAGACGTACCAGTAGCAGAGCCCGTAAAAGCCGAGCATTTCATTGAAGGCGCAAAGACGTGAGGTGTCCCAGCGGCAATCTGTGCTACCGTATCCGGCGGGGGTCAGCAGGGTGGCGAATATCCGCTCCCGCTTGACGAAGGCGATAAAGTCGGCATACCAGACCCGGTCGAAATCGTCCTGCTTAAGCTGTCTCTTTCCTTTTGCTTCGAAAAAAGCGACGGTCTTACGGAGGATGTCATTCAATGCAAGATCGGGATGGTTTTCAACCAGTTGCTTCGGGTTGAGCAGGAACATGGTTTACTCCTTGATAATCGGTATGATCTTTCCCGACGGTTTACGGCTGAAGAAACCGCTCAAACTCTTCTTGATACCGCTGACAACAAACGGAGTAAGGCGATGCTTCTCCTTGAGAATCCGGACGTACAGATCCTTCCGTTTCAGCGGCGGTACTGCTCTTACGTCAGCGGGAACCATCGAAAGAGCTCCCTGTTTGCACACGCTTATGCAGGCACCGCATCCAAGGCAGAGCGAGTCTGCAACGAGAGCATGGCGATCAGCGCCCTTTGCAAACGTCACCCCTTCCGGCAGTGCGATGGCTTTGACGTTACAGGCGCGGAAGCAGACGCCGCAGCCGTTGCAGCGCTCCGGGTCGATAACGGCGCGGAAACCGGTTTTGCCGATGCCGTTGTGGTACCCCATCTGTACACCTAGCAGCAGTTCACAGCAGCAGCTGCAGCAGTTGCAGATAAATGACGGCTTATGGCGTATATTGTCGGTAATATGGGTCAGGTTGAGTTTTCGCGCACTATCGAGTACCGCTAATAATTCATCGACGCTCTTCTCTTCAGCAAAGCCGCGCCGGGCCATGAAGCGCGCCGCACTACCGAGCGAGATACAGATGCCGTCCACCGGCGCACCTTTGTCACACGTTTCATCAAGATGCTCTTTCTTGTGACGGCAGTAGCACATGCCGACCGCCCCGAAACCGGCTTTGCGGATGATGTCGCGTGCCTGTTCATAGCTGGTGACCTCGGAGGTGACCGGAATATGCTCCTCATAGATGAGCGAACGGGTCAGCGGTGTTTTACTGCCGAAAAATTCTCCCGCCTGACTCTCTTCCAGATACTCGCGCATCAACTGGGCCAGCCGCTCCAACGGCAGGTCCGTCCGGTTCTTCATGAAGGTGAACTCGAAGAAACCGATCAGGCCGGGCAGCAGCAGGTAATAGACCTCCTCCCCGTAGGGCATATCCATAACCAACCCTTTATCAGCCATCCTCTCCAACAGCGGCAGCAGCTCCGCCTCCGGAATTTTCGTCAAGCGCACCAGCTCCGGGAGAGTCGCCTCCTCCAGCGGAAAGCGTGAAGCGATAAAAGCCTCCCGCTCATCAAAGAGCAATGAAAGAATTTCGCGCAGTTTGTCACTGTCGACAAGACCGATCGGATATTTATTGAGCCGGTCAATGAGTGGAACGATACTGCTTTTTGAGCCGAGATGATGACCCATGGCTATCTCCTTCAGGTGAACCGTGAAAAATCAGGTTTTCTCCGCTCCATGAACGCCTGCAGCGCTTCAGCCGCCTCCGGGGATTTGAGCCGCGCCATGAATTGTGCTCCCTCTTCAATGATTGTTTCCCGCAGCGGGGCTGCATAGTCACGCTTAAGCAGACTTTTAGTCAGACGCAGCGCAGCCGCCGGTTGTTTCACCAGCTGCGCAGCACGCTTCTCAGCGGTCTCGAGCACGGTATCGTCGGGGCAGACTTCGGTGACGATGCCGACGTTGTGCGCCTTTTCGGCGCCAAACGGCTCACCGAGCAGCAGCAGCTCCGCAGCCCGCTGGTGTCCCATAATACGGGGCAGCAGCAGGGTTGAGCCGGCTTCCGGGCAGAGCGCGAGGTTGACAAATGGCATCTGGAAAGTGGCGCCGCTTCCGGCATATACCAGGTCGCAATGGAGCAGCATGGTGACCCCTACCCCCACTGCCAGTCCATTCACTGCGGCAATAACCGGTTTACGGGTCTCGCTGATGGCAAGCAGAAACTGCATGACCGGGCTTTCCGGACCGGTGGGCGGAGCACCGAGAAAATCGGCAAGATCATTACCGCTGGTGAAACAGTCGGTTCCTCCGCATATCACAATCACCCGTACCGCGTCGTCTCGGTCGGCCTCTCTGAGACCATCAGCAAAGGCCTGGTACATGGCCAGATTGAGAGCATTCTTCTTGTCCGGCCGGTTGATGCGCAGTGACATAATGCCGTTACTGACCATGCTCTGGATATGTTTCGTGTCGCTCATAGTGTGCGCTCCTTGCAGATTATGCCATTGCCTTGATGATGTCCGGAATCGCCACCGTTACGTTCTTTATGCTGTCAAAACAGACCATCGTAGTAAAGGCGGTAGCGTAGGTTTTCTCTCCGCCATCATGGATCCGGTATTCGAGCGTAAAGCTTGAACGCCCTGTTTTTGCTATCCAGAGTGTCACAATAACCGGGTCATAAAGCAGAATGGGAATTTTGTAGTCACATTCCGCCCGGGCGACCAGAGTAAAAATGCCGTGTGCCGCCACCTCCCGGAAAAAATCATGGAACAGCTTGACCCGCGCGGTTTCGAGATAGGTGAAGTAGACGGCGCTGTTGACATGGCCATAGGCATCGAGATCGGAAAAGCGCAATTCAATCGGGGTGGAGAACATTTGAGCCATAATATCGATTTCCTTTAATTGCCGAGCATCCCTTTTTTGAGCGAATCGTCAGCCGGCTTGTCGCCGAGATAGATGGCGAGCACCGCTTTTGCCAGTTTGGTGGAGGATACTGACCCTAAAGACTTGCCGTTAAGACTGGCAGCCACACTGCCATCTGCGGCAAGAGCCAGGTCAACGACATCACCTTTCATAAAATCGGCGGTAAACAACGCGAGAAACTTTTTCAGCTCAGGGGCTCCAACCATGTCGGGTGAATTATTGGCAAAGCCTTCGCTGAAGGCTTCAAGAATTTTTTCCTTTTCAACTTTTGAATGGAGAAAGTTCATCCTGATCAGCTTGTCGCCACTGTCACTCAATGCTGCAGCGGCAGTGGCAAGCTGTTTGCCGGCATACAGCGAACCGATGTAGACTTTGACAAAAAATTTCTTCCTGATTCCGGAGCCGTTCAATTTCAGCTGCTGGCTGTTAACCGTTACGGCCGGATCCAACTTCACGCCGGCTACTTCAACGGCATGAGACAGGGAGACAAAAAACAGTGCCAGAAAAAGTCCCGCACATAGATTTTTCATACCAACTCCTTCGAAAAAATGGATTCATACAACTCCCTCACCGGATCAAACAGCCCGACCTGCTCCAGTGAAGATTTAAGCAGCGTCGGGTTATCGAGAAAATCGAGCATGAACACGATTTCTGATATTTTCAGATAGACAAAAAACGGGTCGGTCAATCGCCCTTTAAAAAGCTGCGCAATGATTTTATCAACCGTCTGGCCTCTGAAAGGAAGCAGTTGTACTGCCCGCTCTATTAATGTTCTGACATAGAAGGCCAGTGCCTCATCGACGTTTTTGACAAAGTTGCGGTGACCCGGCATGATGCGGCGACCGCGCAGCTTAACCAGGTTAAAGAGTGAGTTGCAGTAGACGTCGTAATTTCTGAAACGGCCGCAAAACGTTTCCAGATTAATGTCAAGCAGAGGCGCCTGGAATATATTTCTGAGCAGGATGTCACCGGTTATCGCAGCATCGCCAAGCAGATAGACCATGTCGCTCTGGGAGTGTCCCGGGCAGGAGAGATAGGTGATTCCCAGAGCACCCAGATCCTCCGCCTCCTCCACAATGCGGAAGCGCGAAGGATCCTGGGGAAAGACCTTATTCCGGTCAAACGATTCCCGCAACTGCGAAGCAAAACCGTCACCATAGCCGTACCCCGCTAATAGTTCACCCATCTGCTTCATGCGATCCGGGTACCGTTGAAACTTGACGGCGTCACTGCGCGGAATGAATACCTCGGCATCACTCTGCTGAAGAATAAAGTTGGCCAGGCCGTAGTGGTCCACATGGCAATGGGTAATACAGACGTATTTCAGACGTTTGAGGTCAACCTCGGTATACAGGCACGCCTCACCCTCGGGCGTCGGAGGACCGGTGTCAAACAACACCAGCCCGCCGTCAATTTCGCTGCTGTAGAAGTGAACCTCGCCAACTGTGTACGGCGTCTGTACGGTGTGTTGGTGCATGGTGCTCCGGGGGTTAATGGAAATATTTATCCGCTTCGAGCGATGCCGCTGCCAGTTGCCGCTTCGCCTTGAGCAGCCCGGTTGCATCGTACTTGGTAAATCTGCGGATGCCGGCCAGCAGCATGGTCAGTGTGTCACCCTCTTCGATGAAGTATGCGGCCCGGCGCGCAGCGGAAGCGGCTTTTTCTGTGCCATTGAAGGTAAATATCTTTACCGCGGAACTGACAGAAGCTTTTTTCCCGTCACTCAGTTTCGGCAGGATTTTCTCGGCACGCAGCACGGCACTTTCAATGGCAAAGATGTTGATCGCCAGGTCAGCTACGGCAAGAAGAATCTCCTGCTCGTCCTTGATTTTATCCATGAATTTCTGCACACCACTGCCGGCAAGCACCAGGAACGCCTGCTTCAGGCTGGCGACCAGTGCTTTTTCTGCGGCAAACGGCACGGAATCATCAAGCTCATCAAACGATGGTGACATCAGGGACTCAAAGGCTTTCATCGCCTCCTTCTGGAGCGGAATCTCCCCTTTCATGGCGCGGCGGAGAATAATGCCGGGGATCAGTAGGCGGTTAATCTCATTGGTCCCCTCCCAGATCCGGTTGATGCGCTCATCGCGGTAATACCCCTCTGCGGCGTATTCCTGAATAAAGCCGTAGCCGCCATGAATCTGGACCACCGCATCAACAACATCCGCCAGCACCTCGCTGCAGAAAACCTTGGTGATCGCGCATTCCACCGAGTATTCCTCGATCCCCTGCTGATAGGCCTCGTAATAGTTTGAGGTATCTTTCGGCAGGGTGGCAAGACGGTCATCAATAAGGCCGGCCAGGCGGTAGACAACCGATTCCGAGGCGAAGGCGGCAGCGCTCATGTCGGCGATCTTCTCCTGAATTGCGCCGAATGTGCCGATGGTGACACCGAACGCTTTGCGCTCGTTGGCATATCTGACGCCGGTGGTAAGCGCGGTTTTTGCCGCACCGGTGGCGCCTGCGCCCAGCTTGAAACGACCGACATTGAGGACGTTGAAGGCAATTTTGTGCCCCTTGCCGATCTCTCCGAGCAGGTTTTCAACCGGTACTTTGGCATCCTCAAGAATAATCTGGGTGGTGGATGAACCTCTGACGCCCATCTTGTTCTCTTCCGGTCCAACGCTCAGCCCTTCCGTGGTCCGTTCCACCAAAAACCCCGTAAAGTGCTGTTTGTCAATCTTGGCAAACACCGTATAAAAATCGGCAATGCCGCCATTGGTGATGAACTGCTTGGTGCCGTTGAGGATGTAGTGTCTGCCATCCGGAGAGAGCACGGCGGTTGCCGAGGCGCCAAGAGCATCACTCCCGGAACCGGGCTCGGTCAGGCAGTAGGCGGCGATCCATTCGCCGGAGATTATCTTGTGCAGATAGCGTTCTTTCTGCTCTGTGGTGCCGTAGTAGACGAGCGGCAGCGTGCCGATGCCGGTATGGGCGGAGTAGGTTACAGAAAATGAACCGGCCTGAGCGAGCTTTTCCGCCGCCAACATACTGGTGGCTTTATCCAGCTCCAGGCCGCCGTACTCTTCAGGGGCGTCGATCATAAGCAGCCCCAGTTCACCACACTTCTTCATCAATTCGACCGTCAGAGGAAGATCGTGATGTTCAATCGCGTCACGGAGCGGAACAACTTCGTTCAGGACGAACTGTTCAGTGGTATCACCAATCTGGCGCTGCTCGTCAGTAAAATCCTCCGGTGTGAAGATGTCATTTTTATCAGCTGCGGTAATCAGATATTCAGCACCTTTAAACAGTTTTGCAGACATTGTGTCACCTCGTAGTGGTATTTTGTTTGTACTTCCACGTCAAAATCAACCCCTCCAAACCTCCCCTTGTCAGGGGAGGCTTAAAGGCTTCCCCCCTGATAAGGGGGGATCGAGGGGGGTTACATCTTCTCAAAAATCCCGGCAGCACCCATGCCGCCACCGATGCACATCGATATCATGCCGTAACGGGTATCGGTACGCTGCATCTCCTGAAGGAGGGTGGCGGTCAACTTGGCGCCGGTACCGCCGAGCGGGTGGCCGAGCGCGATTGCTCCCCCGTTGACATTGACCCGTGCGGGATCGATGCCGAGCTCCTTGACGCAGGCGAGTGACTGAGCGGCAAAAGCCTCGTTCAGTTCGATCAGTCCGATATCCTCCAGTTGCAATCCGGCCAGTTTCAGGGCGGCCGGAATGGCGGCGACCGGGCCGATGCCCATCAGTTCGGGCGGCACCCCTTTGACGGCAAAGGCAACAAAGCGGGCCAACGCCTTTTTACCGATCTTTTTCAGATAATCCTCTGAAACTACCAACACAGCTGCCGCTCCGTCAGTCATCTGTGAGGTATTCCCGGCGGTAACGGTACCGGTCGCCTTGAACGCGGGCTTCAGTTTGGCGAGACCCGCAACTGTGGTGTCTCCACGCACGCCGTCATCAGTGTCGGCGAACTCTTTACTCCGTTTCATCTTGCCGTTGACCAGAACACAGTTTTCTATTTCCACCGGGATAATTTCACCCTTGAATTTACCCGCAGAAATGGCGGCTGATGCCTTGGCATGACTGGCGGCAGCAAAGGTGTCCTGCTGTTCCCGGGTGATGCCGTATTTGTCTGCGACAAGCTCTGCCGTAATACCCATTGAGGCGAATGCTTCGGGCCAGCTCGCCATCAGTGAGGGGTTGGCGCTGTATTTACCGCCCCCCATCGGGATCATGGTCATGCTCTCGGCGCCGCCGGCGATGATGCAGTCGGCAAAACCGGCCATAATCCGTTCCGCAGCGGTCGCAATCGTCTGCAGGCCTGATGAACAGAAACGGTTGACCGTCTGTGCCGGAACTTCGATCGGTACACCGGCCTTCATCGCCGCCACACGGGCAAAGTTCATCCCCTGTTCCGCTTCGGGGAAGGCACAGCCGATAATAATGTCTTCAACATCGAGCGGATTTATGCCGGTTCGTTCCAATAAACCTTTGATCGCGACCGCAGCGAGATCGTCCGGCCGGACATCTTTCAATTTCCCTTTTTTTGCACGGCAGCCGGGGGTGCGGTAGGCGGCCAGAATATATGCGTTTCTCATGTGTTCCTCCGTAATGATTGTAATG
>Ga0194059_1000159_pt1 | contig 33863 bp, 18 predicted proteins | sample SepL6211m_MetaG_FD_163426 | JGI IMG/M metagenome (GOLD analysis project Ga0194059, IMG submission 163426) | Anoxic zone freshwater microbial communities from boreal shield lake in IISD Experimental Lakes Area, Ontario, Canada - Sep2016-L626-11m | ecosystem: Environmental > Aquatic > Freshwater >...
CAGGAATTTTACAAAACATTTAAGCTTCTTTACACTTGCTAAAAGATGTCTAAATAACTATTTCACAAGAACAATAAAGTATCTGTGGTATTTGTTGGATAGTGGATGAAAGTTAGGGGGTGTAAGACAAAAGTGGTTATGGTACTACAACACACAAAGACCTCATCAGGGTAAGTATATGAAGCTACAGAGTCCTTTAGCTTATGCAAAACAGTTACAGACAATTGGTTTTAGTCATGTAGATCAAGAAACAGAAAATACAGAAAATACAGAAAACAAAGAAAATGAAACTAGATATTTGTCTAAAGAGGTTAACTTGGATAATCTTAAAAATGTTCCAGTCCTTTTGCTTGATAGTATTTCAACCCAACTAATTATGTTTATTGCTAAACTTAAGGGTGAGGCGGGTAAGAGTAGGAAAAGTGTAAACGATGTTTGTGTTGAGTACCAAACTTAAAATAGCGAATCCATAAGTTACGACAAACCATTGGGTGTTGACTATAAAGATGTGATAAATGGCAGAATTGCCCAGGATGATCATTCCAAAAAACGAAATGAGCTTGAAACTAAAATCTATGAATTGAATCTTGAGCTAACCAAACTTACCAGAGAAAACACAGAGCTACATTTGACCGTTGAAATGATGTTTAGCCTTATAAATAGACTACCTGAAATATTTAGGGTAAAGCCTAAAATCCGAACACATCAGAAAAAAACCAGATACTAAAATACTTGATTTCGAACTCCACTCAAACAGGTCAAAAAACTGAATTAAACGTTAAAAAACCGTTTCTATTTTTGTATAATAATGCTGTAAGTCAACATTGGCTCACCGTCATGGACATTCTTCGAACTTTTGATTGGACCAGTTTTGAGGTTGAATTTGGTCAGCTGCTTGCTTTCCAAACCCCTTTAAAATGGATAATTTACTAATAACGTTACTTAATTGTTCACTTGACAACATAACTAGGCCATGTTTGAGAAGGTAGTTTTATTAAACCTTACAAATTTTCTTTTGCTTATGCTTTCTACAATTGGCTTAAAGCTGAAACAAGTATCCAAATCAGTCCTAGTTTCTTTAATTGTTTTAGCCTCATTAGCTTCATCTCTAACTCTTCCAGCTTACACTTTTAAACCTAAATTAGATTCAAATAAAATTCAAGAGTTGTTAAAAGGTTTACTTTCAAACTCTGTTCAGGCTAACGCTCAAGACAGTTCAACAAATACCACAGACCCTTTTGCTTTAAGTGGTAGATATTACAATACTGACAAACCGTTTTCTATTTTTGTTAGTTGTGTCTATTCATTTGTAGTTAATCCAAATACAGCTAGTTCAAGTTCAACAAAGTCCGGCAAAGATTCAGACAAGAAAGATAGAGACGATGATAAAAAGCAACCTCAAACAGTCAATCTTGCAGTCTTTGGTTACAGCAACCATACAGGTAAAGCCATCACCTTAGATAAATCAAAATTAGATCAAGAATCCAAAACTTGGTTAAACGATACAGCCAAATACAAGAATTTCCCTAACGACATTGATTTTAGTTCAAAAGTGAATGATTCCAAGTCAGACAAAAAGGATAATGATGACAAAAATCTACAACCACTTAAAACCTTAAACCCAGGAGATACAGAAAGAGCTTTTGCCGTAGAATTTAAAAAAGATGGTGAGGATAAACAAAACTTACCTTTACAAGACATTTCTTGGAATGCTGGAATCAATTCTAAAAACGAAGCCAGTAAGTACAACACACCAAACAACCTTGATGGCTACCAACAAACAACAGTTGCTAGCTACAACTACGCTCCACAGTGTGATTCAACTGGAAAAAGTCAATTCACTTCAGGGTTTCAAACTCAACCAGCAATTGATCCACTGAGTAAAGTTAACTTCTTTGTTAAATGTTCCTTACTTGATCCTGTAGAAGTATTGCCTCTAACACCTTCAAGTAGCTCTAGTAAGGGTAAAGCTGACGTTGAAAGAAAGGACAAAAAAGATAAAAAGAACGATGACAAAGATGAAGCTAAAAACAAACTCTCTACCTATTCCACAATCCTAGGCTATCGAAACGAAAGTGGGGTTAGAATTGATTTAAGTTTTTCACAGGTAAGAGTAGTTGGCTTGGATGGACAAAGTGATCATGAGCATTATCCAGATGAACAAAATAGTACTGACAATTGGAATATCCCAACACCTTCAAAAGAGAATAAGGATGATAAAAAAGACAGCTCAAAATCTAAACAAACTACACAAGCTCCAGTCTACAAAAACCTGCCTCTAATCACTCAAAGCTACTTCCAGCTTTCAAGTCAAAATTTAGAAAACCTAGGAGTCTTAAAATATCAAGATTACAAAAACTCCACTGATCAAACCAAGCTTGCTCAATACAACGATGCAGTATTTAACAAAGACATAGACTATCAAAAGACTGGTGCAATGGAAAAGCTCTCAAACGCTATTCAATACATTTACCCAGGGCAGGATAATGAAGCCATGTTTGTAAAGGCTAATCTAAGCCAAGAAGTAATTTGGACTGTAAAAGTTAGCTACCAAGACCAATCAGGTAAACCTCAAACCTCAACTAGAAAAGTTAGTAGCTTCTACAAAGTAAATGAGCCATGTAATAGTAATACAGGAAATTCACTACCAGAGTTTTCTAAGTTTAAGGTTGATAAGGATGACAGGGATGAAGATGATAATAACAGGGGCGAGTCAAGAGATCCCCCTCGTGAGGGGTGGCAGACGAAGTCTGACGGGGTGTTTCAAAACTCCGTACCTAGTTCAACCACAAACAACTCATCAAACTCAAAATCCTCAATTAATTCTAGTAACCAAGCTAAGCCTCAAACTAATTCATCTGTTAACAGCACTTCAAGTTTAAAACCGTCCACCTCAAGCCAAACTTCTAGCAAAAATATTTCAACCACAACTTCAACAAACATCTTAAATAATCTACAAAACTTATTTACTACAGGAGGTAACATTCAAGCCTTTGCAGAGACTCCAAACTCACTTGGTGGCTTAGATTTAGTTGGCTACTGTCAAAGTAAACACGGAAGTCAAAGTAGTGTAGTGTTAACTACAGGTGATATTTATGGCTGGAAATGTGGTAATGTCAGTATTGATACTTACGATGTGTGTAGATGGCAGTATAACGATCCAAATGCAACTGCCCAAGCTAGTAACGGTAATGATGCTTACAGCTGGTCTTGTTATTCTTCAAATGGTTCAAATCTAGGTGGTTTAGACTTAAACGGCTACTGCCAAAACAAAAATGGTAGTGATGCTAAACTGATAGGATCAGGAGCTTACAATTGGGTGTGTAAACAGGCTGCGATTGATCTAAATGATGCTTGTGTCTTTCAATATGGACAAGGAGCAGCTGCATACAGTCCAAATCAAAACGATCCAGTGAGTGTAGTTTGTACCACTTCAGGAGGTAATGTAAACTCACCTAGTGGAGGAAATGGAGGGGGAGCATCATTACCTGTGGATGAGGACGTAGAAGTAGCTGATGAAAATTTAGACGACGTAGCGACTGCCTACTATGGAGAACAGTTTGCAGAGATCAACATCAAACCAGACGGCCCTTTTATTCTAAAATTAAGTGGCGAAATTGCATATCAAGCATTTGTTCAATATTACGAGGCCACCAAACTTCCTAGTTTTAATGAGTGTTTAAAATTGGGCTTTGGCTGTGCTGGAAAGTTTGCCCAGGCTCAGTTTAATAAAGCTAAAATGCAAGCCTACTTTATTTGGGGATTAGCCCAAGGAGCAGGTCAATCAATTGTAGATCTGGCCACCTTAATCAAGGACTTACTGACAAATCCAGGTCAGCTAACCGCGATGGCTAACGCTGTAGGTCAGCTATTTCAACAACCCGATTTGTTTGCTAATCTCCTTATTGATATTCTACAGGATTATTCCAGGGCTGATATATATGGCAAATACGAATTAGCGGGTAAAGCAGTTGGTCAATTTATCCCAGATGTAATCATTGCGGTTTTAACAGATGGAGCAGGTGCAGCAGCCAGTGTCTCCAAAAAAAGCAGTGAAATTTTAGCTCAAGTTACCTCGAAAGTTAAAGGTTTAGCTAAAATCGCCAATGTCGCTGAAAGATTTGTAAACAAGGCTATTTATATAGGCAAAGAATTAACTATTCCAATAATTAGACTAGGCGAAAAAGTGGGTATGGCAGGGTTGGAAGTCCTTAACAAATTAAAGACCTTAGCGGTAGATGCCTTTAATAGAATGATGGAAGTACTGCCTGACTGGATAAAAGAGCCAACAGAAAAGATTAGAAATTTGTTTAAAGGCTGTGGTGTTGTGGCTTTTGCCCAGCCACTAAAACCAGTACCTGTCAATGTTGCTAGTGTTTTGTTTGGAAGTATTGGAGTGGAGGCAGCAGAGGTTTGTAAAGTTGTTCAAAATAGGATTCAGGGTATGGCTGGAGAACTTGAAGTATTGGAGAAATTTGCAGGTGCAAGTTCACATGTGCGTAAAGCTTTTCAACAAGGCAGCGAAATTTTTGTTAGGTACATTGATGTATTAACCATTGATGAATTAGCCATAGAAGTAAAGACTGGCTTGGCTAGAGCTACAAGCTTTATTAGAAAACAAGTGTCGAAAGATGTTGAATTGCTTAAAAGAGGTTTGATTAAAAAACTCGAATGGCGTTTCTTAAAATCTGATGCTACAGGACTCAGGGGTCCGACTAAAGATTTATGGAACCTGCTTCACGATTCGAATATTCCTATGACTTGGGAAGATGGTACAGAAATACTTTTAGAGCAATTAACTCGTTAATTTATGCAACATTTTACATACGAACTAATAACCTTTCCTGAATACATCATTGAGTTTAAAGCTAAATCTAAGAAGGAACAGACAAAAACTGAAGCTAAAAAGTATTTTGATTGGATGATGTCAATAATGCCTAAAAGGTTGGAGATACTCATTGATACTGTAAAAAACGATGGCATTAGTCTTGATTATTCAAGAGAAAGTCTTGAAAAATTGCAGTCGTGGTTCTATGACAACATTTTCCCATCTGAAAATACCAAAATAGATCATGACGGTAAAGAGTACCATGACATTAGCTTCGAAACATACTGCCTTTGTCTTGATATTTCTATGTATTTAAACGAAACAATCCGTAGACAAGCACCTGATTTGCTTCTATGGGATTTTGATCGTAGTTCAAAGAACTATGCTGATAGGCACGAACCTGTTATCAAAGGTTTTACTTACAAGCAGGAATTTCCTTCTGAAACGAAGGTCACCTCCACAGCCAGATGTTTCTTCCATTGGAATACAAAATTCGAAGACTTCCTAACAAAACAATTTGACCTCTGGATCAAAGAAATCCCCGAACCAGGCAAAGAATACATTTTAAAAGGCGTAGATAACGATAGACAACAGAAAGTTCCTGATAGTGTGCTGGAGCAGTTTGGGATTAAAAGAGATAGTAAAAAGAAATAAGTTTTATGGACGATAAAAAAACATTTGTTTCTGACTTGGTAAAAAGACTTAGTTCTAAAGAATATTTAGTTGATAGTTCAGAATCAGTGAGTTGGTTAGCTTATAGGGAGGCGGAAAAACTTAATGATCTAAAACTCTTTCCTTATTTTAAAGATTTTCTTGAAACTGAAAAAGACACTGATATTCGAAGAACTATTTATTTTCCTATAGCGTCTATCGGCGGTCATAATAACGAGCCTAAAATTTTAAATTATCTTATTTCAAGAATTGGCCTAGAAAAAACTCGCTGGTCAAAGTCAACAATTCTAAATAATACCTGGCAGTTTTACAAGGAAAATACAATAGGTTTACATCCCGAATTTGAAAAACTTATTTATAACAAATCATGGCAGATAGTATGGCCAACACTAGATCTACTAGGTATTTGCAAACAGAAAGAAGAAGCTGAGAAAATAATTGATGAATATCTCAAATCTGACATTAAAAAAGACAAGTATATTTTGGATGAAGCTTTAACGGCACTACTAAATGTTGGCAGTAAAAAAAGTTATCACTGGTTTGAAGATTATTTAGATTTTGGATTTAATGATATGGTTGGAGCTTGTGTTGCAGGTATTGCTAAATTTGGGGATGATGGTATGGGGCGAATGCGAGAAATATTATTGAATCATAGAAACGGTTGGGCTAAGTCATGTGCCTTGAGTAGTGTTCTAAGACTTGGTGGAAAGAACGAGCTTGAGAGTGTATTGAAGTATGTTAAAAAACAACAAAAAAAGCCGTCAATCTATTATTTACACGACAAAGAAGCAATCGATGAATTTATAAGGAAATATTCAGATTAGTATTTTAGGGTAGCATAAATTGTTCTATTTTGTACCTGTAGTTTGCAAAGCTACATCTGCAAATTGTATACCTGCATAATAGTCAATTAAGGGATTGTAGTCACTAGAAAATTGCCTTAAGATTTCGTGGACAATTTGTCTTACCACATATGGGGTAGGGCTCGGTACAGGAGTTAGATCTGATATATTTAAAGTTTTGGGGAATTCTGGTTTTCCATCACTTGAAATAAGAATTGGACCTATAAACATTTGCATTGAATTTTTTTCATTTAGTTTATAATATTTTTCAGGGATTTCATCATCAACATGTGCCCCGTTATCCTTGTTTGCTATAGTTAATATTATATATTTCCTAGAAAATACCTCGTTATCAAAATCTTTTATGATTTCATCTTCCCACCATGAATGAAAATTAAGCAGGTTTGGATTTCCAGTAATATCAAAATTTGGTGAATAATAATGTAGGCTATTACCAATCAAGTTGAATGTCAGTGATGAGTTCGGTGAATGAATGACATTGTCATTATTTGACAGTACCCTCCCACTATTTATCATGTCACCTTTTTTATTTAACAATCCTAACAAAGATTTGGAATTATTTGTATCATGTAATAAAAGCCTAACGCTCAAAGCTAAGTGTAAATATTCAAGCAAATTTCCCTCGTCAAATCTATATGCAGCCTGCTTCATTAGCGATAATCTATCTGAGAGGTTTTGTTCTAATTGAATTACTGATTTTCTAACCATAAGCTTAGTTTAATAGTAAACAAGCATTAAAAGTATCAATAGAAGCTGATTAAATTTAAAGTTTTAATGGACTAATTTTTGTTAGGGGCCCTTGAAAAATGCATATTTTATGGGGAAAAGGAGCAACTAACTGCACGAGCGAAGTTTTTGACTCACCTCACGGTCGAACAAAGTCCGACCTGTTCAGCATACACTACGTTATGCCTTCTCTCAATCGCCGTGTGGCTCTGGCTCGGGGACACAGATTCGAACTGCGATAGTTGGTACCAGAAACCAAAGTCCTACCATTAGACGATCCCCGAATAGCTATTAATCCAAGCTTAAAAGTTTAGAGAATGTCAAGAAACTGGATTTATATTTCTTCGAGTATAAACTTTGCTTCTACATCTTGGTGCGGGTAATATTGTTTAAAAGGAAGGGCAAAAACCTCACCATTTAAAATAGTAACAACTTCAACACCATTACTAATTTCTCTCTCACGCATACTTTGTAAGTAAGCAATGAGTACGTTATCAGGTGGTAAAATATTCTTTTCTTTATCTATAGTAAAAACCATTTTTGGAGCAAATTGACCAAACATTCTCTGTACAGAGTTGAAACCAACTACTCCAGGAGAAACACACCTTTTTGTGCCTTTGGTAACTTCTAAAGTGGTATAAAAAACATAGAAGCCAGGGTTATTTTCTAGCGGAATCACATTTTCTAGTCCAGAGGCCTGTTCTTTTGTTGCTTCAAAAATAACACAGCCTAAAACGTATGGTTCTTTGTTTGATATGTATTGAGAAATTTGACTTGGGTCAACAATATTTAGAGCCTCGCTAAAAATTGGCCAACTTTTGCTTTGAGCTACTTCTGGATTTTGAATTTTGTACTCTTGTGCGGCATTTTGAGGGTCTAATTCAGTAAGTGTGTGAAAGCCTGCTAAATTTATTTTACCATCTTTATGATTTACAAAAATTACCTTTGTTTCGTGTGATAAAAGTTCAAGTAAGTAGGCTCTGCAACCTGGGCAACACTGGAAAAGCTTATTTTCGGTCTGAGAAAAAGGATGTAATCACTACTGAATTAATACTTTTAAAATCAGCAATTTCTGTCTTAGCCATTGCACACATACCCATTTCTGCACACATACCAGTAGGCGTACTCTGTGTTTTTAGAAGTAGATTTCTGCCAACAAGATCAATATTTTCTCCTCTACGGGTACCCTTTGCAAACGATGTCACGATTGGCTTTGAACCAAGCTTTTCGAGATTTTCATTTCCAATATGATCTAAGCTAAAAATTATGGCGTCTAAAATTAGTTCAAATTCCTCTTTGCTAAAGTATTTTTTCAAATCAGAATTTAATCTTTCCAACACGTTTCTCTTTTGTATTTCATTGTGTTCTATTATTTTATCTCGAAAATCTATATTTGAAATTAGTGGTAATATTAATTTTTGGAGTTTGTCGGTAGTTTCAACAATATTAATTGCTTCGCGGTAACGCATACTTTAACCAATTTACAAACATTTTGCTTTTATTCAAGGTGATTGAATCGACTACACCTGCGGCCGCTTGCGGACATTGGTTAGACTCGTACCGAATAGGCCTACGTTGCTTGCTGCTATGCGGGCAACGCGGGAAAAGGATTTGCCCAGCCTGCAAAAATATTTTGTGATAGTGGTTACAGTTGCCTTATGAATCCAAAATTTGAAAGCGTAATTCGAAATCTTCCTCAAAAACCTGGTGTTTATCGCTACTATGGGGCAGGGGACATGCTGCTGTATATCGGTAAAGCCAAGAATTTGAAAAACCGAGTTAGTAGCTATTTTCAGGATGGACGGCCAAAAAATGAGCGTTTGACGTTGATGATTTCTCAAATTGACCGGATAGAATTTACAGTTGTGGAGTCAGAAAAAGAGAGTTTGATTTTGGAGGCCAATCTGGTGCACGAACTGCAACCAAAGTTTAATATTCTTTTAAAAGACGACAAAAACTACCTGTATGTGAGGGTTACAAACAGCGATCCAATCCCTGGAATTTTCCTTACTCGGCGAAAATTTGATCCTCGAAGTAGTTATTTTGGCCCATATACCAAGAGATATGGAATTTTTAACACACTACGAACAATTCGAACTATTATCCCCTATTGTCAGGAGCGTTTTGCAGCCCAAAAACCTTGTAGTTATGTAGGCATTCGCCAGTGTGAAGGAATTTGTGTGGGTCGTGAAAATATAGAAGATTACAGTAAAAAAATCGCACAGATTGAAAATATTCTTGAGGGGCGTTTAGACCAGGTTAAAGATTTTATTCGAGAAAAAATCAAGGCCGCAATCGAAGTTCAAAATTTCGAGCTAGCCGCCCTTTGGAGAGACAGATTTAATTTATTAACTGAAACAATTCAAGATCAAAAAATAATTTTACCTCATCCTCAGGATGTTGACTTAATAACTCTGGTACTGGATCAAACAGCTACTACGGGGCTTGAAATTGGTAGTTTTTTTGTTCAAAATATACGTGGCGGCAAAATCGTGAATGTAAACAATTTTCTGCTTAGCGGCAGTGAATCCGATCAGTTGGATGCTGATGAAACCACAGAATTTAGCTTTTTAAAGAGATTTTTTAGTTCTTACTACGTTCAAAACTCAGACCAGGTAGACGTTGTTGTTCAAGCCTTTAAAAATGCCTAAACTTGACAGTAAAGCTCAATAATCAAAGAAGTTGTGATAACTATTTATACACATTTATTTATGGCAGCTAAAGCTAAGGAAGAAAAGTCAAAATCGACCAAGTCCCTTAAAAAGAAAACAACAGTAACTAAAGAACTAGAAGCTAAAACAAGCAAACCTAAAGCCAATGTAACAACTAAGGTTGTTTCTAAAGCTAGTACAAAATCTATAAAAGCCGAGCCAAAGAAGGTGGAGGTTAAAAAAATTGAAGTAAAAGTTGACCAAAAAACAGCAAAGACTTCAGAAGTTAAAGTTGATTCAAAAGTTGATATTGCCAATGAGGTAAAAAATGATGCACCTACTAAGGTTATAAAAACTGATAGAAAGCCAAAATCTAGAGCCTACTGGCTGACACTTGGATCTGTTGTGTTTGTGCTGATAGTCTTAATTTCTGCAGGACTTTTAACTTTACAGTATGGAGTTAAAGGTAAATACAAGCCAACCAGAGTTGTAAATCAAATTTTGGATAGGAATGCCTTAAAAAGTAATGATCAATTTGGTGTGGCTGTAATGAAAAAGTGCGACCTGTCTTTTAAATATGACAAAAATCTCTATGAGCCAAAAGTAACTCAAAGCGACGAAACTAATTTTGGTTTTTACAGTGAGTCTTTTAAATCAATTTTTGGTGACAAAGCCTTGACACTAACTGAAATCCAGTTTGCTTCGAAAGATAAAACTAAAGCTTCTCCTGTTATTTCTTGCATAGATGGGGATAAAAAAGAAGACCTGAAGAAAGAAGATCTGGACAAAGTTTCCAAAGCTTTGGATGAAAATGCTCCCGGTTCGTTCAACAAGCTCGACTCAAATAAAGACAACACTCCTTTATTCAACGATTTTACTAAAACAGAGTTAAACTACGATTTAGTTCGAAACATCTATATTCCTACAAATAATATCAATAATTCACTTTTTGGTGTTGGTAATAAATTAATTTTTGCGGCCCTTCCAAAGCAAGTTCCTGGTCTGGAAATGCAAGTTGATTCTTTAAGCCCTTCAAAGCCAAGTTATGATGTAGAAAAAGAATTAGGAAGTGCCTCTGGAAATGAAGATAAGCTCAAGCAATCTTTTGACGCTGAAAGCAAAACTCTAAATTTTGATCAGTACAAGAAATGGGAGTTAAACATGACAATTGCTAATTTTGGTGATTTAAGTATCCAATTAAATACTAATCTAGCTCCAAAAAGTGTCGAAAACTTCGTTCGTTTAGCTAGTCGAAAATACTTTGATGGAAGTTCATTTCATCGTATGGTAAAGCAGCAATCTTTTGAAGTAATTCAAGGAGGTGACGGTGAAAATGGCGATGGTAGTGGGGGCAGGAGTGCTTTTTGGACAAGTATCAAAAATCCTGGATACGTGCCTGACGAAATCTGGATTACAACCCCAACCTACGACGATAAGGGAGTAATCACAAACACACCAGTATTGAAAAATGACTCTTTATACAAAAATTTTGATGGCAAAAATGGCTTGATCACTTATCCAAAAGGATCAATTGCAATGGCTAAAACTACTCAGCCAAATTCAGCTACAAGTCAGTTTTTCATTATTCTAAACGATACTGTTTTGCCAGCTGACTACACAATATTTGCTAAAATTAAACCAGAAAGTTTTGCAGTGTTGGATAAAATTGCTTCAACAGTAAACCCCGTAGCCGCCGCTTCAGCTACTTCTACAGCTGCCAGTTCTGGAGACGGCAAACCTGATCAAGAGTTGAAGATTACACAGGTTTTAATTTCTTCTAAGAGCTAGGGTTGACAGAACTATAGGTTTAACAAATACCCCAATCCTTTAATTTTAAATTACAATATTATTATGTTTACTAAATTTAAAAATTTACTCGGCTTGAGTTTAGTTTTATTACTTTCGATTTCCTTCTTTGCCTCTCCTATTGTTAGAGCTGCTGAGTTTTACCCTAAAAATAACGAAAATGGAGACAATGTTGATATCAAATCAACCCGGGATAATGTTTATGCAACTGGAGGGACAATAGCTGTTAATGAAAGCATCGCAAAGGATCTAATTGCTGCCGGTGGAACTATCGAGATTAAAGGAAATGTTGGCAGGAGTTTGATTTTGGCTGGAAACGAAATTAATATTAGCTCAAACAGAGTCGGTGGAGCTACCCGAATTGCCGCTAAAAAAGTTATTATTACAGGAAGTTTTGGCGAAGAGGTGATTATTGCTGCAGACGAAGTTGTGATTAAAAATGCCAACATTATTGGAGACCTTTACGTTGGAGCAAACAAATTAACCATTGAAAGCAGTAATGTTTCAGGTGATGCTAAAGTTAGCTACACTGAGCTTAATGGAGATCTAAAGAAGCAGGTTAGGGGTGATGTCCAAGAAAATAAAAGAGCCAAAACTGATGTAAAATCTGATTTTTCAGATGCTGCAAAACTAGCTAATATTTTAGGAATTGTGGCCGTGCAGTTTAGTGTTATAATTTTCTTGCTGACTGTAGGCTATATTCTAAAACGTAAGAAAAAGTTAGAGTTACCAGAGATTGTTTTTAACAATAAATTTGGAGTAGATATTTTGATTGGCTTGGGAATAATAATTTTTGCTCTACCTATCTTAATAATAACTGGATTTTTACAGCTATATCCGCTAACAATTGTACTTTTTGCTTTACTATACCTTAGCTTTGTTTTATCGGCTTTTTACTTCCCAATTTATTTAGCCAACTTAATTAAAAACACAACTAAAATTGGTTTGAAATTTGAGTATCTACTTATTATAACTTATCTATTTGTAGCTATTTTAAGCTTGATTCCATTTGTAAATGTATTAGCTAATTTAGTGTTCTTTGTATTCCAACTGGGTAACTTTGGATTTTTGAGTAGGAAGTTTGTGGGGAATGTGAATGCTGGCTTGAGTGGGGAGTAGGTTTATTAAATTACTGGCTTGAGTTGAAGAGGTTCTATTGTTTGTTTTGTGAAATGAACACCCTGAACAATTTGGTCTCCTCTCAGTATAGATTCAGCAAGGTTTGCCCGATTTGCTCGCATTAATGTAGCTTTTTCTTGATAAATTGAAGCCTCAGCTGTATTTGTGTTATTTATAGTTTTTTTTAAATATTCATCTATTTCGGTATCGATAGAGTTGTTAACTATTGCTTTTATATTTCTTGATGCTAAAATTTTATAAGTTTTAGAACTTTCAGTTTGCTTTATTTCTTTGGACATAATTCTAACCAAATGTTTAATTAGTTCATAGTTGTAACCTAAAAGCTCATCTTTATTTAACCTTTTAGAGGCTATTAATTTTTGCTTGAACGATTTTTCTAAATTCGTAATTTCACGATCTTTATCATCATTTTGTTGCTTTTTTTGTGCGTAGTCTTTTTCATCCCAACTTACCTCGCCATGATGTGGAAGTTTCGCTATTTTTAATAGGTCATCTAAATTTAATAATTCTGGATTAAGAGCATCATTCAGCAGCTTCAAATTGAACGTTGGAAAACTTGCTGAATGCATTCCAATAAACTCGCCGTTTTTGTTGTATATCCCCCCTGCTGAAGTGCCTGGTGCGGTCTGAGTATTTTCTGAGCTTTGTATCGCATACAAAAAATCTGATGAAGTTCCATACAGAAATTTGCCTTTTATAACCTGTTCTTTTTCGTTAATCGAATCTGAAAATGGCACACGTCCTAATTTACTATAATCAGAGTTATTTGGCTTTTGAGAGCTGTGAAGAGTGTGTAATTCTAATTGTGGGTTTTGTTCTAAATGTTTGTTAAGCTGATCATTGGTTTGATATTTCACTAATCCCAGCAATTGCTCTTTGCAGCTAATTTTTTTAATTCCATCCGACTGCTCAAATACTTTAATATCATATCTTTTTTGCATAGTTCTAAATTCCGACAACCCAACTTTATCTACCGTGACATGATCGTTTGTGACATAGCACTTGCCATCAGGCATTACAATTACATTAACATTGGCTCTACCATTTATGTTTGAGGCTGTTTGAATACTGTCTTTATTTAAAGGGTTGTGTTGGGTGGTATTTTCTTTTGAAGGCGTTGTATATTGGTAATCTGGTGAAACCTGAGTTACTACCCCCCCCGCTAAAAGAGCTGGAAGAACCATTCTAATTGCTTTCATCGACATTTTTGGTAAATTTTGCACTATATTTTGTAAATAACCAGGAGTCTTTTTTTGCTCAGGTGCTTTTTGGATTTCATTTTTAGCTTGTGTAATGCTTTCCATTAGTTTTCATTATAGATTACTTTCTTTATAATTGCAATTTTTGTGGTTTATGGCTCGTAAACTTCGCCGCTACAGACTTTTCGTGTACGTTTTTGATGATGTAGTCCTGGGTTGAATTACTCTGGCGAAATAAATTTCGCCCCTATAAACTTTCCTGTATTTTTTTCTGGTGGTGTATGTTCGGGTTAAATACCTCTGGCGAAATAAATTTCGCCACTACTCCTGCAATTTTACCTCTACATCCTACATTTAAATCTCCAGCTCACCCCTGGTTAACCATCTTTGGGTTGGCTGCCAGGAGTTGCCTACTTTGGTTAAAATGGAGGCTTGTAGAGTTACTACTCTTCTATCATCATAGCTTTTATAGGCTACATTGACCTCTTTTTGACCTACTGGTAGAGCTTCAAAAACTTTGAAATTTAATTTTCTGCCTTCATTGTCGTAAATTGTAAATTTGTCTCCTGGTTGACTTTTTTGTACCATTGGAGCAAAGATCTCGTTATAGTTACTTTGGACATTTGTGTAGTTACTGCTGTGACCTACGATATAGCTGTTTCCAAGCTCCCCCGGGGTAGGGGAGTAAGCTAAGTGTAGCACCCCTTGGGTTAATTTTTGCTGATAAGTTGTAGATTCGTAGTTGCCATTATTTAAGGCTGATCTGGATTCTTCGATAGGTTTGGTAAAGTTTAAACTGCCGTCCTGGTTGGTTTGAAATAAGTCTTCGAGTGATGAATACACAATGGGTACTTCTATGCCTAAACTTGGGTAGGATAACCAGGATTTTTTCTCAGGAATTTGCGGGGCTTGAATAATTTGATCCAGTTTTTTAATGCCGGTAAATCTGTAATCATCCTTAGTTAGAGCATATGGTTTTTTTAAAGGTAAATCCAGCCCTCGTTGGAGCATTGATTGACTGGAAATATAGCCCATTCTTAGCCCTATTAAGGATAGTTGATAAGTTAGTTCTTCCCCTTCTGCATCACTTGTTTGGCTGCCCTGATTAGTTAAAACCTGGGTTGAACTGTTCAATGAGCTAGCCTGGCTAGATGAACTATTTTGAGCCTGAGCGGTTTCTTTAACAACCGGTCTCAGTAAAAACCAGCTGCCACCAACAATTAGCGACAAGCTGGCAATGACTATTAGCAGATATAAAATAAGTTTTGGTTTAAGCATTTTTCTTTTTGAATATGATGGTTAAAGTGGATACTAGCCCAATTATTCCAATTACAACTGAAGCAAGTGCCATAGTTTTTGTTTGATCTAAATTCTGAGTCTGCTGGCTAAGTTCTTGTCCTCCAGTTCGAAGTAGATAGTTTAAGTACTCGCTTGGGCTTAATTGTCTGTAGCCAATTTTTTGAGCTTGATAGTTTTGATGAGCAAACAGGAAGAAGCGCTGTACATTGTTGAAGGTGGTTAATCTGGATCCAAGTGGTAAGGCGGGGTCAGAGTTACTAATCTCCACCTCCACGTTGCCAGGTTGAACTATAGCTGAATAATCTCCATTTGCGTCCGTGTAAACTATACGTTGACCAGTTGAATCGGTTATTCTTACCGCAACTCCTACAAGATTTGGTTCTCCTGGATCTTGAATTCCATTGCCATTGGTATCTTTAAATACATGACCTGAAATCCTTGTTGGATCGTTAAAACCAACCACAGGAGAATTGTTTTTAATTCCGGCAATAGCTGTTATATTTTGTAGAATAAAACCGTTCGTTACATTTGTAGTAACTATATAATCTGGCGGCAGGTTTGGATCGTTTGGGTCAATTTTTAAAATAACATTGCCGGGGTCAACCTCAATCAAGTAGTTTCCATTTTCATCAGTGATTAGATTTTTAGTTACTAGACCGGCAGTAACTTCAACTTTTACTCCTACTAGATTTGGTTCACCTGGGTCTTTAATTCCATTACCATTAAGATCGTTGAATAGGTGACCTGTGATAGAAGTTACAACAGCTTGGAATAAACCAACGTCTGTACTAGGGGAAGTTGTGTTGTTTACTGCAACGACCACCTGAGTAGAATTCCCCCCAACTCCACTAGTAGACACTACCGCTCCAACCGGCAAATCAGGATCACCAAGATTAACAGCTACAGTAGTATTACCAGCCACAACTTGAGCTGAGTAATTTCCATTAGAATCAGTATTTACAATTTGAGTATTACCATTAGATTCAGTTACAATTATACTCACATTTGCTAGATTAATCTCACCTACATCTTGAACTCCATTGTTGTTATCATCTTTAAAGATATGACCGGTAACAGTGCCTTTAGCTTGATAAAAACCAACGTTATTTGAAACAGTATTAGTGTTAAGAATTGCAGTTAAACTCTGACTACTCCCTCCTCCAGTACCAATTGTTGAAACAGTACTACCAGTAGGAATATCTGGATCAGTTAAAACTACATTTACACCAACACTACCAGCAACAACTTGAGCCACATAATTTCCATTAGAATCAGTAATCACAGTTTTAGTTCCACTAGTATCTACTACATCTACACTAACATTAGCCAGATTAGGTTCACCTAAGTTTTGAACTCCATTATTATTTGAATCCAAGAATAGATGACCACTAACAGTAGTTACCGGAAGATGAAAACCAACATTATTTAAATTAGTATTACTACCTAAAATAGTAGTTACACTTTGACTTGAAGTTCCTCCAACTCCAGCAGTTGAAACAACACTTCCAAAAGCAATATCAGGATCAGCTAGATCAACACTACTTGTAACAGTTCCAGGTTTAACGAAAGCAACATAGTTTCCATTAGTATCTGTAACTACAGTCTGACTACCACTAACATCAGTAACTACTACACTTACATTGCCTAAATTAGGTTCACCTACATCTTGAGTAGCATTATTATTTAAATCTAAGAAAAGATGACCGGTAACACTTGTAGTTTGAGCATAACCAACGTTGGCTGTAACGTAAGTTGTAGCGTTTAATACAGTTACAGTTTGAGTATCAGTGCCGCCACTAGCATTTGTAGAAATTGTACTTCCAGCAGGAATATTACTACTAGTTTCATCAATATTTACACTAACACTTCCAGGTAAAACAGTTGTAGAATAATTTCCATTTGCATCAGTATAGACTGTCTTACTTCCACTACCATCAGTAACCAACACAGGAATTCTTGAAAGATTTACTTCACCAAGGTTTTGAATGCTGTTGTTGTTGGTGTCAAAGAAGATGTGGCCTGTTATGAGGGTTGGTTGTGGCACATAAAAACCGACATTATTTGTTGGATTATTTTGGTTTGTAATGGCTGTTAGATTTTGTTGATATACACCTCCAGTTCCTAGTGTAGTTAAAACACTACCAACTGGGATATCAGGGTCGGCAAAATTTACTATTGTTGCGATTGATCCAGGGTTTACCACTTGAGTATAATTTCCATTGCTATCAGTAACCACACTGTAACTACTAATCAAATCAGTGATTTGGATCGAGATATTGGCTAAATTAAAATCTCCCACATCTTGAACGCCATTGTTATTAGAATCAAAGAATATATGACCTGAAACAGTTGTATTAGTTGGGTTGTTTAAACTTACATTAGCAGTTGTAGTATTATCCAAAAGATTTGCGTCTGGGCCATTTAATCCGTCGTCGCTAATTGAAGCATTGTTTGTGATTTGCAAAATTCCACTTGATAAACTCAAGTTTATCTTAACTACAAAAGTGAGACTTCCAGTTTGACTTGGGGCAAGACTGGTTAGGGTAAAGTTACAGGTGCTACCTGCTGGGGATGCGTTTGGACAGCTCCAACCAGCTGTTGACCCAGTTGAAACAAAGGTTGTGTTTGCAGGTACGGTTTCGGTTATAATAATACCAGTGGACGTTTTGTTGCCATTGTTGGCATAATTTAAGCTAAAAGTGATATCTTGACCGGGATTTTTAGTTGGGCTGTCTGGGGTTTTATTGATATACAAATCAGGACTTGCTGTTAAGCTATCGGTATCGGTAGTTTGATTGTCGCTTGGGTTTTGATCGGTACCATTTGTGCCATCGTCTGTGATCGTGGCGGTATTAATAATAGAGCTTGAACCGGAAGGAATTGATCCGTTTACACTCACAGCAAAGTTTCTACTACCATTTGAACCTGCGGCAAGAGAACTAATTGTTAAATTACAAACTGTTCCAGCTGCAGCTCCATCGCTACAACTCCAGCCAGCACTTGAGCTACTAGCAACAAAAATTGTATTTGCAGGCACAGTTTCCGAAATAACCACGCCTGTGGCACCTCGATTACCATTATTAGAATAAGAAATTGCATAAACTAAATTGTTTCCTGGCGCAGCTACTGCAGTAGAGTCGGTTTTGGAAATATTCAAGTCAGGTCCGGCCTGTGTGTTTGTAGAGACGTTCGAACTGTTGTCGGTTAGACTAATCTCAGGGCCGTTCGTGCCATCGTCTGCAATCGCAGCAGTATTTTGAATTTGTGGACTACCACTTGGTAGCTGATTAATTACTTTTACTGCAAAACTTATTGTTCCAGTAGCACCTACACTTAACGATCCTAAATTAAAATTACAGATTGTGCCTCCAGGAGCACCGTCAATACAACTCCAGCCAGTTGTTGAGGATGAGACTACAAAGGTTGTGTTTAAAGGAACAGTTTCAGAAATTACCACTCCGGTAGCTCCTTGCGAGCCATGATTATTGTAATTTAGGGTATAGGTTATTAGCTGGCCTGGAGAAATTTGAGTAATTGGAGTAGTTTTAACAATTGCTAAATCTGGAAAAGCATTTAGAGTATCAGTATCGATGCCTGTATTGTTGAGTAAGTTAATATCAACTCCATTAGTGCCGTCATCGGTTACGAAAGCAGAGTTTGTAAGGGAATTTATCCCAGCTGGAATAGCATTTGAAACGTTTACAGTAACGCTCAAATTTACACTACTGCCTACTGCTAAATTACCCACGTTCCATATGACTGTCCCGGCTGAATTACTGCCTCCTGAGGTGGCTGAAACAAAGCTAGTGTTTGCAGGTAAAGTGTCGGAGACAAAAACCCCGGTGGCATTTTGGGTTCCTATATTATCAACAGTTAAGGTGTATGTTAGACTGCCCCCAGCATCAACACTGCTAACTCCGTCAGTTTTAACCACCCGAAGATCTGGACTGGCTCCAAGGTTATCTACATCAGTGGCTGTATTATTAGCCAAGTTTACATCAGGGCCGTGGGTACCATCATCGGTGACTGTGGCCGTGTTAGTAAGAGTATTGACTCCTGCAATGAATGGGGTAGGCTGCACTTGAACCGCAAAAGTAATATTTTGGCTACCTGCAGGGTTTAAAGTGCCAATATTGATAGTACAAGTTATTGGCCCACAACTCCAGCCTGGATTTGAACTACCGGCTACAAATGTTGTGTAAAGGGGAATATTTTCGGTGATGATCACGTTGTCAGCTTTATAAGAACCTATGTTTGATGCCGTTAAAGTGTAAGTTAGCACATCGCTTAGAGTAGCCAAGCTAACCCCATCAGTTTTTAACAATCTTAAATCTGGGGTAATCACGGTCTCGTTTGCTGAAGCATTGACCAAAGCATATTGCCTTCTACCTGTCGAACCTGTAGGTATCGAAAAATACTGATTGATACTTGCGGTGTTACTTAAAAACGTACCATTAGTTAAACCTGAAGCAATTGTAGTGGTAAAGGTAAAGGTTTTGTTTTGAGATGCTAAAATATCACCCCCAGTATAGGTTATATTATTTCCAGAAAGAGCAAAAGTAAATCCGGTAGGTGTGGAAAGTTCGGTGATGTTGGTAAAACTAGAAATTAAATTATCACTTAAATTCACGTCAAAGGCATCGCTATTGCCTGTATTTGTGGCAACTAAAGTAACAGTCACGGTATCGCCTGGAGCAGCCGAAGTTGGTGAAAAACTCTTAGTCAGTGTTAGATTTGGTTGAATTACTGTTATATTTACTGGAGTTGGAGCGTTTACAGTTTGGCTTCCCGAAGTGGCGTTGGTGTAAACAAGGCTTGCATTGTTAGCCAGGACTGTACCAGTAATGTTACCCACAACATCTCGGACTCTCACAGTTACTTGAAGTAAAAACGCATTATTTCCAGCAACATTATCCCCATTAGTCAAAGTATTTCCAAAAGTAAAACTGGTTGTATTGCCTACTGTATTCACTGTGGGAGTCGAACTAACAGTTCCATTAAAATCGCTGCTTAAAACTCCACCACTTAAGCTGCTTGCAGTAACAACGTTATAAGAAACGTACTGTAAACCTGCTGCCATGATGTCGTTTAATACCAGGCTTTGAGTTGTTCCCTCCGGTAAAGTAGCTTTTAGATTATAGGTTAAAGTATCTCCAATTCTATAAGTTGTTTGAACTGGACCAGTTTTGGCAATTGTTGGTGTTGTCGAAAGTAGATTATTTACCAATCCATTAGCAGCGTAATCGTTTAAAACACCCCCAACTCCATCGGTTCCAGTTCGTTCTCCTGTTGCAGTACCAGAAGCACCAGGAGTGTTACTACCTGTTGGATTGCCAATAGTTCCTGAACCAGGAAGAGAAGTGTAAGTAACACCAGCGGTATTGGCTATTGTGGTTCCAACATTGGTACTATTATTTACCGTAGCCGTTACTCTAATGTTGATTGTATCTGCTGGATTTAATTTACTTACTGAGTAACTGACGTTATTACCAGTTGAATTATCCACTAAGACAGCATAACCTGGCTGACTCAAAATACTAGTAGATACCAAAGTTAAATTTGAGTTTAAATTATCAGTTAAAATCAAGTCGTAAGCCGGAGCAAAATTTGGAGTAACCGAAGTGTTTGTAATTGCAATATTATAAATTAAAGTGTCGCCTGCATCGCTGGCCGCCTGAACAACAGTTTTTGTTGAAGTAATAACTGGCTCGGCAATTGCAACTCCTACATTAGCAGATGTTCCAATAGTAGCTCCACCATTTATAGCAACGCTAAAAGCATTATTTCGTATAGTTGCGCTTTGACCTGTAGTAACATTTTCAACCACTGCGTTTAAATAAATAACGGCAAATTCACTGTCTGCGTCGTTATCTGTATTGGTTAAAGTTCCTAGATTAAATATTGGATCAGTACCTGAGGCAAAACTTGCAGGAGTAATTTGAGCAGCAGGAATTGGACAAGTTGGAGTAACCACATCAGTATTTCCCGTAAAATTTAAACCTGAACAGCCGCTTGTACCCGTGTTCACAACGTCAGAACTGATTCCAGCACCATTAAACACAAGTCCAACAGTAGCTGTGCCATCATTTAAAAATCTCATCCCTGTTGGGATATTATCTGTAACTCTAAAGTTTGGCCCAGAAGTGCCCTCAGGAATTTTAATCGAAAGTTTATATCTTACCACCTCTCCAACAACAACTCTTTCAGTTCCAGCAACCAAAGTTGTGTCTGCTTCAGAAGTTGAAACGATAGATTTTAAAGGGGTAATTGGGTTTATAGTAACGTTTCCAGTACCCGAGGTGGAATAGGTATTTACAGCTCCTCCAATGTCCCCAGTATTGCCCGTTCTTTCCACAGAAAGTGGATTATTTAGTGATTGAGCAGTGTTAACAGTTCCAGGTAACGAAGTGTAAGTTACAGTTGCTGTATTTGCAATTACTTCACCAGCAGAAACGGTATTATTCAGCGTCGCTTGGAAGGTGAAAGTAGAAGTATCTGTAGTTAAAAATGTATTCCAACTAGCACTAATTGTCCCTCCAGATTCACTTAAAGTAGTTGGTACTAAACCAGCAGTATTGGTCAAACTTGTAGCTACATAGGTGGTTTTGGCAGGTAAAATGTCACTCAAATTTACATTAAATGCTGTAGTGTTGTTGGCAATAGCATTTTGGGAAACCACAACTGTGTAGGTTATGGTGTCACCTGCATCACCTGTAACTGGGTTAGGTGTTTTGGTTACTTTCATCGAAGATTCTTGGATAGTTACATTTGGAGCAGCGGTGGTAATATTTTGAGCTGTGCTGTTGTTCCAGTTGAAAACCACGCTGTTGTTTTTTAGTCCTCCACGAGCAACATCGCTAGAGTTTAAGACAATTACTGTATAATTTACCGTTAGAGTTTCTGGGGTTGTATTGATTGTATTAGAATTGGTTAATGTTCCAAAATTCAAACTCAAACTTCTACCTAAATTGTTATTTCCAACTCCAATATTAGCTACATTTGCACTGCTTAAAACGCTGGCAAAACCACCTCCAACTGAAGTTGTTAAACTACCACTACTTGGGGAAATGGAATCTACCGAAACTATAGCCAGACCTGCGTCCAAACTATCCACTAAAGTAGCTGAATTAGAAACACCTTCAGGCACGGTAACCACCACTTGGTAGTTAACTTTTTCACCTACTGCGACATTGTTTCCACTCGTAGATGCTTGATCAGTGCCAGTTATAGTTTTAGCAATTGTGGGTAAGCTCGTTGTCACATTAGCTGAATCAGTATTGCCGCTAGCAACATAATTTACACCGCCTGTTAAACCTGAATAATTCACTAAAGTAGCTGTGTTGGTTAAGGTTACGTTTGGTTGTACAGTAGGATCAACAATTAAATCATAAGTGACAATTGCTATATTTTGACCACTTGTTAGGCTAGCAGATGTTAAAGATCCTTGAGTACCGCTGGGATCAGTTAATTTTATTCCATTTTGAAAATATGGGTTGGTATCACCTCCATTAACTGCCGTAAAGGGTAGGGAAGTACCAGCTCCATTGGTGACGCTTAAGTTTGGACCAGTACCAGGAATGCTAAAACCAGCAGGAATTAAATCTTTTAAAGTAACATCAAAAGCACCTCGAGGACCAGCTCCAGTATTTTCTATAGCAACAGCAAAAGTGACTAAATCACCGCTATCGACACCAGATAAATCACTTTTAATAGGGGTTGAAGTTATATTAGTTGAATTAACAGTCCCGCCCAATCTGCTGCCAGCGGTTCCAGGAGCGGAAAAACTCACTGGGCCAGTGGTTACAGGAGCAAAAATACCTGCAGCATTATCGGTTTTGACCACCCCTTTGGTAATGCTTAAATTAGGTAAATTAATTTTAACCTGGACAATTGAATTGGCCGTTTGTTGAACTTGATTGGTATTTCCAATGTTAGATTGCACTTGATTTGTTAAAAACATGCCATCAGCAAAAGGCTCATTTTGCATTTGCACTGTAAACAAAATATCGCCGACAGAAGGCCTGTTTAAAAGATCATCATAAAAGCCATAGGTGAATTTAACCGAGTTGGCACCACTTGCAGTGGTTATGGCCGGTACAATCCCAGAAATCCCAAAAAAAGTGTCGCTTGGACCAAATTTTGCTTGACCAGCAGGTGGGGCTGTAGCACTTATAGTTGGGTCAAAGGTAGTTGAAATTGAAGTGGCATTAAAGGCAGGTAACGGCAAAAAGTCTGTGAGGTAAAAATTTTCCAAATCAGTTATAGCTAAATCGTATTGAAGCCTATAAGTAACATTATCTCCAGGTCCCAAAACCACAGGGCTTGGAAAACTTGTTGACCCATTTACAGCATAAATAGTTTTTTGCAGGTTTCCTGTAACGATGTTGGTTGTAGTCCCACTGGTATCGCTGACATTTTGAGCAAGAGAAGACAGGTTACTATTATTCAGTAAATTTGCATTGACTGTGACTGCATTGCCAATCGTATCACCCATCTTCACATTAGCATTTCCAGAAGGGAAATTATCAGTATAGCTTTCAGAAATTTTTACTCTAAAAGTTACCGTACCGGTTTTGGCTCCGACGTTAAAATTTGTACAATTTACCGTCCCTCCTCCTATAGGCACACACCCTCCTAGTAGTTGCCCATTTTGACCTCGAGTAATCAGTTCATTACTGACGTTAAAACTCACGGCTGTGCTTCCGGTACCAGGAGAATTTCGTAAATAACTAAAATTACTACCATTAAAGTTGGCTAAAGCAGAAGGTGTTTGCCCGCCAACAGACAAAGTTGGAGTAAAGGTTGTATCAAATTCTTGTCCATCAGTAAAGGTGTCGTTCAAAACCATCTGATTGAAAGCAAAATAGTCTGAAACCTGAAAATTCATAGTATATTGCAAAGTATCGCCAGGACTGGGTGAGGCGTCAGTCAAGTCTGCTACAGATTTTTGAATAGCTAGAGATTTATCGGTTAAAGTATTGGCAGCATTTGCCGTTACTGGAGAAACTGGGTCTCGCGTGTCAATTGGAGTCCAGCTACCGCTAGCTGAAGCATTATTCAGGCTGGTCGTACTTGTTCCTGTTGTGTGACTGATAACGTCAGTATTTGAAGCATTTTTATCAGTTACAAAATATTGAAAAACTACCTGTGCATCGGTTCCGCCGCCTGATCCAGTGATTGAATTAAAGCGAACGTTTAAGACATTATTCGGTGAGTTATTTGGCACACCAATGGTTGGCGACTGAGTAATTGTTACCCCAGTTGATGGTGTGGTAGAAACTACATTCAAAAAAGCTACGTTGTTTGGTAGTTGATCTTGCACGTCAAGGTTATTAACCACCTGTCCGCTGGCCACTGAAACGTTTAAAGTCCAAGTTCTGGGATAGTTTGGACCGGTTGCAGTCTCACCTTCTGGAGCATTATTAGTCTTGGTCATTGATAAAAATGACGGCGTGGTGGAATTATTCTGAAAAGTGCCAAAAATACTTGGATCGGTAGTAAAGTTGTTCAATGCATCGTTACCATAACGAAATCCAGCTCTAGATTGAATTGTTAAAGGTGTCCCAACGTCGGCTAAATTACTCAAAGAAGCAGAAACGACTAAATCAGCAACAGGTTGGTTCGTAACATATGAACCGAAGGGTAATTGTAGCACAACTAATTTGTCACCAGGGGTTCCACAAACTTGAATCGAAGCCCCCAAAGTATCCACAGCATAAGGATGAATTACTGCAGTTTGTCCACCAATACAAATCCCACCACTGACCGGGAAAGTTAGTTGAGTTGCTGTTACGGCGGTACCCAGATATGTAGCTCCCAAAAAGTTGATTCCGTCGTCTACCACTACACCTGCTCCGTCAGCTCCAGTGACTGGGAAAACCAAGTCTACATAAGGCCCATAACCAGTATTTGTTCCAGTATTACTAAAGCCAACCCCAAAAGTAAAATTCTGCCCTAAAAGCACATTTGCAGGCATACTTACTGCGGCGGTTGGTGTAGCCGCAGCTTCCACTTTCAAAGTTTTACTACCAGGAATCGTACTGCTAAATAAAGCCAGAATAAGCAGTCCCGTAACTACAAAAGGAAGTGGGACTAAAAAGAATTTAAAGTTAAATTTGGGTAGGTACTCTTTCCAATTATAAGCCCTTTTATCCTCATAAATATCTTCAGTTTGAATGTCTTTTCCTAAATTTTCAAGGTTAATTTGTTCGTCAACAGGGGTTTTTACAAACTCAAATGTGCTGTTATGTTGCTCCCTGACAAGGGAGTTGGCACGAAGTGACTGAGGGTTTGTCGCACTCCCTTGATCATCGGTATAAATCAAAACAAATCTATTTTTAGCTCTCACCAGGTACTCTTTGGAAAAAGCAATAGAAATGCTGCTTAAATCCACTTTTGCTTGGGTTAAATTAAAACTAAAATTAGACCAAAACTTGCTTAGAGCGCTTCCAACAAGTACCAAACCAACATATATCAGGTTTATACCTACTAGTAAATTTAAATCTAAATTAAAAAATGAACTAATTGCTATGTCTAAAATTACCGCTCCAAATAGGTAAACATAATTCTTTATAAGGCCAGTTTTTAGCCAATTGAAGGTCTTTTTAAGCATACTTTAGTTGTTTTTATTTTTGTTTGTGTTTCCAAAACGTTTGATTATACCGTAGAAAATGACTGTTTGCAAGGGGGTTTTAACTTGATCGGCGTTTTGTATAAGATTAAGTTTGGAGATTAGCTCAAAAGGTTTGGCTAAAGTAGGTCAAAAAGATTTTCTTCGACATAAGCTGGAATATTAATACGATGTCGCAGATTCTTTGTTCGACCTATATTATAGGTGGTATCGGTTTGGATATAATCCCTAGGTGAATTAAAATTTGCCCGTATAAGCTTTTTAAGGTGGTTTATGGCTCGTAAACTTCGCCGCTACAAGATTATTAATTTTTCATTTTGAAATTAATTTTGTTTGGTGGGTAAATTCTTCGGGCGAATAAATCCGGCCCCTACAGCACCCAACATTTTTCAGCTATCAGCTCTAGGCTAGTCTTGCCGTTCCAGGTGTTTTGGGAGATTTTGGCCATTAGCCAGATACCACGACCTTCAATTTCTCCTTGAATTAGGTCTTTTTTGGTTTGTTCGTCGACTCGAAAAAGGGTAGCAGTTTGGGTTATATTAAAAGTAATTTTGGTATGATTTTGCTCCTGACCCATCCATCTGAGAGTGAAACTGCTAGTTTTGAAAATTATAAAAGGGTAGGGAAAGTCCTGCCCGTATGGATCAAGCAAGGTAATTTCTTTTAGAAACGTTGGTGTAACCTCGTCTAAATTTAGCCAGATTAAGTTTTTTTGGCTTCGAAGCGGGTCTAATTCTACTGGAATCTGCATTCCTTCTGGCACGTAGTCAGCTTCTACGACCTCAAAGTTTTGACCTTGTTTACCAAGCTCCTGACTCATCAACTCTTTTATTTTAACCAAGTTTTTGCTCTTGGTGGTAAATCCAGCGGCTCCAGGATGTCCTCCAGATTTTTCAAAAAGCTCTTCAATTTCTTGTACTGCATTCATGGCTTTTGGAAGATGAAAACCGCTTGGGGCTCGCAGCGAGGCAGAGGCTTTGTCCTCCTCGACAGATACCACAATCACTGGCAAATCGTAGCGGTTGACCAGTCTACTGGCAAGCAGACCAACAATGCCTTTACTCCAATCGCCCTCCAGCCAGATAATCTTTTGACCATCGGCATATTGAGTCTCTGCCGTAGAGTCTAAATCTTCTAGAATACTACTTACAAGTTCTTTCCTTTCATGGTTGGTTTGGATCAATTTTTTGCCTAAAGTAGCGGAATTTTCATTGTCTAAAAGAGTTGAAATCGAAAGCTTAGCGTGACTAATTCTACCCGATGAATTTAAAATTGGTGATAATATAAAGGCTAAATCTTGACTTCCCATTTTATACCCCTGACTCATTTTATCGTTAAAACCAGTTTGCTCCAAAAGATCGTTTAAACCTTGGATTTCATTGTGACCGCTATTCAAAATTTGCAGACCAGATCGGACTAAAAGCCTGTTCGTTGGCTCCAGTACACTTTGGCAATCTGCAACAGTTCCAATTGCTACTAAGGGCAAAAGTTTGTTCAGTTTACGTAGATTTGTTAACATCGTTTAAACTTTGTTAAAGTTGCTGGGGTTTGTCAAAGAAGAATAGCATGGTACCAAAAATGCCCCAAGATTCCTCTGCTCGCGTTGCTCACCGTCTCCTTTAACAAAGGGGGCACTACGAAGTAGGGGGGAATTTTGTTGAGCCCAACTCTATGAATAATTTTGAGGGAGAAGGCATGCCCTTTGAGATCCACTTGTCAGCCATCGACATTTAATTTAACTCTTAAAATATCATTCTATGTCTGCAAATTCCTACGGAGAAATCTTTAAAATTACTACTTTTGGTGAATCTCATGGCAAAGCGGTTGGGGTTATCGTCGATGGTTGTCCTGCCGGTGTAGCCCTGTCTGAAGGCGATATACAGCCAGACTTAGATCGTCGCAGGCCTGGACAAAGCCATATCACAACACAAAGAGATGAAAAAGACCGAGTGGAAATTTTATCAGGAGTATTTGAAGGAAAAACTACCGGCACACCAATAAGTCTGATAGTTTTTAATCAAGATCAAAAAAGCAACGATTACGATGCACTTAAAAACCTGGTTCGTCCAGGTCACGCCGATTACACCTACAATCAAAAGTATGGCAACCGTGATCCACGAGGTGGTGGCCGAAGTTCAGCCAGAATCATGATAGCCAGGGTAGCTGCAGGAGCCATTGCTAAAAAGTTTTTGAAGGAAAAATTGGGAGTAGAGTTTTTAGCCTATACTGAAAGTGTAGGGGATATAAAGATGGAAAATGATGCTATTCGAACCTTAAAAGGGCTTACGATTAATACTGAAAGATTGTCTCTGATTCCAACATCTTTTAAGTTCTTTGATCAAATTTATGCTGAATTCACTTCAGAAATTACTACGTACATGTATCCCGCTCCTTATAAAAACGAGGATGTGCTGGCAGGTTATTTGAACGAAGGGATTGATTCACAAATCAAAGGCAAAAATATTCAATTAATAATCACAAACAAGTTCACTGGAGAATTTTACGGTCGGGTTTTTTTGCAAGGTATTGACTCACCTACACCCGAATTTGGCATTTGGATAAAGAAATCTGCACATAGCAAAGGTTATGGAAGAGAAGCAGTATTGGGCTTAAAACTTTGGGCTGATGATAACCTTCAATTCGATTATCTCTTGTACCCGGTAGATAGAAGAAACACACAAAGTGAAAAAATTGCTCTGGCCTTGGGAGGTGCGCTAAAACGTGAGTTTACCGAAGTAAATGATTCTGGAAAGCTTTTGGAATTTAAGGAGTATAGGATTTTGCCTAAAAATAATCCCGTAAATTCAATTTATAAAAGTTACGATGACGTTACCCAAGCCCAAATCGAATCCAACATTGTGCGTTGTCCAGATCCTGAAACCGCTGAGAAAATGATCAAATTAATCGAGCAAGTTCGTAAAGATGAAGATTCTATCGGTGGTGTAATCAGAGGACTAATTCGAAACCTTCCTATAGGCCTTGGTGAACCTGAATTTGATAAACTTCCTGCTGAGCTTGCAAAAGCAATGATGAGCATAAACGCCACTAAAGGCTTTGAAATTGGCTCAGGCTTTGAAGGTACAAAATTACGTGGTAGCCAGCACAACGATATTTTTTACACTGATAAAAATGGAAACGTAAAAACCAAAACTAATCATTCAGGCGGCGTTTTAGGTGGTATCAGCAACGGCCAAACCATAGATTTTCGAGTAGCCATAAAGCCTGTAGCCACAATTTCACAAGCCCAAGACACGATTGATAAAGATGGCAAAAAGGTTGTTGTAGAGGGCAAAGGCAGGCACGATCCATGCGTTTTACCCCGAGCCGTACCAATCGTAGAAGCCATGGCTGCCCTGGTAATTATGGATATGTATTTGAGGAATCAGGCTAGGGGGTAGTAGCACTTGCGGCCCCGAGCGACCATTGGTTACAACTTTTTCCGAACAGGCCTACGAAGCCTTTAGCGGTGCGGGCGTAAGCGAAAAATTGAATTGACTAAACGCTCAGTGTGGTTTTGCCTTTGAATATGTTAAATCAGCCAGAATTACGAAAGCTTCTCAAGGTTATGCTTTCAGCAGCTAAAAAAGCGGCTCAGGTGCAGGTTGCCAAGTTTGGCAAGAATATTTCAGTTGAACAAAAAACTAGTCAGGTGGATTTAGTCACTGAAGTTGATTTGGAGAGTCAGAAAGTCATCATTGAATCGCTCACTAAAGATTGTCTGGAGCTCGGTTATCGGCCGGAACAAATTGGTTTTATTGGAGAGGAAAACGTTAACGAACAGGCTGAATTGACTTTTGTCATTGACCCGCTGGACGGGACTACAAATTACACGATTGGCTTTGAATATTTTTGTGTGTTGATTTCTTTGTTTGTTGATGATCAGGTGCAAATTGGACTGATTTATAATTCTTTAAAGGGTCAGTACCATTGGGCAATTAAAGGGCAGGGGGCTTATAAAGTAGATTCAATTGGAGTTCAAACACAGCTATTTATCAAACCAAAATTGCTTTCCAAATCGACCATGGTAGGCAATTGGGATGCCTCTCAACTGGTTGACCCTGCCTTTATTGAGAGTCTTCGGGCCAAGAGAATGATTTGTACTAGTGGTTTGGAACTGGCTTTGATTGCTGAAGGAGTGTTTGATATTGTAGTCGATATTTATCCCTGTATTTGGGATATTGCCGGGGCTACTTTATTGATTCAGGAGGCTGGTGGTGTGTTTGTAGATTTTAAGGGGGATGAGATTAAATTTGATTTGCAGGATATTAAAAAGCGGTATCGATTTGTGATTTGTCAAGCTGATAATCTGAGTGCGGTGTTGAAGAGTATAAAATAGAACAAATACCTCTCACCCCGGCTTTCTCCCTTTGGGCGAGGGAGTTTTGGTGTCATGATGGACAATATGAGATTCTGAAACAAGTTCAGGACGACACTACAAGTGTTGACTAAATTTTGCAGTATTTTATACCCATTGTGCTAATTATCACAAAAATATCCCGTCAGACTTCATCTGCCACCCCTTTAAAAAAGGGGAATTTCTAGTTTATCTCGAATTCAAATTAAGTTATTATTTACGCAATTAGTATAAGAAAAATTTATTGACAAAGCGTTGTATTCCAATATATAAGCTAACATCATTTTTTAAGTTACAATTTTATAATTAGTTTCGTATGCTTCGTAGTTTCAAAAAGGTTTCAGCCAAAACTTTAGTTTATGCAGGACTCGGAATTTTTAGCATTGGTATAATCGTTTTTAGTATTTTTATATGGAATTTAAACAACTCAAAACCAAAGCCACAAACGGTAAGTAATCAACCCATAACTTCACGTCAGTTAAGTACCGATGAAATTAGAGATACTTTAAAAAATAGTTCCAATGTTGATGTAGTTTCTACTGGAGACAAGGTAACTCCAGCCGAAGCCAGGGCTTACGTTAAAACTGTCGTTAGTAACCAAGCCAAGGCTAAATATTCCCAGTCTCAAATTGTTGAAAATACAGCCAATTTAGTAAAACAAAACCAAGACAATGGAAGTTATAATGCCCAGTTTTCTCAAGGATTTATAACGCCAGAAGTTGGTGGTAAATTGGTCGCTGGTAATATTACCGTAACTTTTCCCTCAGGTGCTGTGGATGAGCCTGTTTTAGTTAGCTATCAAGACATCTCAAATCCTGGGAATAAGTCAGCTAAGGAATTACAGAATCAAGACTCAGAGCCAGGTAGTAACTACAAGTTAACTGCTCAAACTTTAGATTTTAAAGAAGTGACCAAGTTTAATAAGGACATAACGATTGAAACAAAACTATCAAAAGACACTTATAATTCTAACTTAAAATCATATTTTTTTAACCAGGACAGCAAAAAATGGGAATATGTAAATACTGTTTTAAAGGAGGGTGTAGTAACTACAACTACCAACCATTTTACCACATTTGTTACTGCAAGTAGTGCTCCAGTAACTACGCTAAGCTGCAACCCTACAATCGATCCTGTATGTACACCTGATGAAGCATATAAAAATTGTGGCAATTTGATAGACGATTCAGATCCTGGTACGAGCACGCCAGATTTCGATAAGAGTGTCTGTTTTAAACAATATGGAGTTTGGACACCTCAGTTAATTGGTTACAATAATACGTCAATTTTTAACCAAGCTTTTTTAGGTGTAGCTTTTTGGAATCCTGACTATACTAAATTAAAGGGTAATGTTGAAATATTTGTAACGGTGCCACCTGTTCCTAGTCTAGGATTACAATCTAATCAACAATCTACAACCAAATATAGTATTTTTCATTCAGGTAAAATTGATCAAATTAGTGTTGATCAGTTGGCTTATGCTGGCCAAGTAGTTTCCCTTGGTACTTTTGATTTTGATACTTCAACAGCATGGGTTGAAGCTGATAGCATTGTTGATTTTTCTACAGGTAATGGTTTTACAGTTGTAGATGCTGCCTGTTTTGCAAGTTGTAGCCTACCAAACCTAGATCTAATTCCGCCAAAGATTGAGAATGTAAAAGTTTCCCCAGTAAATGGCCAAGCTTTTGTAGAAGCCAAAGTTACCGACGAGAGTAAGGGTGTTAAATCAGTCTATTTTTCCTTAAATGGTGATCTAACTGCAATGACTGGTAGTGGTGATATTTACTCTGCCGTTACAAATTACCCCTATGGTCAAAATTTAGACTATTACATTTTAGCCTACGACAATAGCGGTAATGAAAGTATCTGGAGTCCTACTTTTGGCTATGTTACTCGTGGCCCTGGTAAAAAAATTGGTGTTCCTACTGAAGCTTGGTATATCAATTACAAAAGAGCTAAAAATGGCTTTCAACCTGCTGCTTCAGCTAAACAAGATCCTTGTAGTGGCTGTATTGGAGATCCTGTTAATACTCAAAATGGAAGTTTGATGGAACAAGTTGAACTCTTAAAAATCCCAGGTAGACCTGAAATTGATCTTTCTCTGCAGTACAATAGTCTTGGCGGAGCTCCTTCAATTTTTGGCGAAAGTTGGACGCACCAGTACAATTATCATTTAGTAGAAATGGATAATGCTTCATTCAAAGGTGTATTTGTAACTGACTCCACTGGCTATACTGCTACATTCAACGGTTCTAATTTGACTCCTGAAGCTGGAAATAATGATGTTTTAAGTAGAAATGGAAGCGGATTTTTACTTACTAAAAAAGATAAAACTAGATTATTCTTTGATGAATTTGGAGATTTAAAAAGGCAAGAAGACCTGCAAGGTAACGGTTTAAACTTTGAATACGTGAATCAAAATGAGTTTGTAAATTTGTCTAAACTGGTTAAAATAACTGCCGATGGAGGTCGCCAAGTTTTCCTGAATTATAACGGACAAGGTTTAGTTGACTCGATTGCGGCCCCTGAAGGCAAGACTTTAAATTTTGGATATTCAGGAAGTAAAGATTTGATCTCGGTGGTTGATGCTAGAGGTGGACAAACTAGATTTGAGTATGACAATAGCCATCATATTTTAAAGAAAATTAGCCCTCAAGGTGAGGCATTTTACCAAAATACTTACGACAATCAAGGTCGAGTTACAAGTCAGTTAGCTGGAATCAGCTTTTTACAAAAGTACTCCTATGGGGTTAATTCTACAACTGTTACAGATACTTATGGCAACACCCAGTTGTACAGCTACGACCCAAGCGGTTTAATGCTAAGCAACACCGATCAAAGCGGGATCACCACTAAGTTTGAATATAATGATAAAAAACAGGTTGTAAAAGAAATTGATGGAGCTGATAATATTTATCAATATGTCTACGATGCAGGCAATAATCAAGTTCAAGTTATTGACCCTCTAGGCCAGCAAATAAGTCGAAATTTCGATTTAAATTTAAATAAACCACTAGGAGAAATTAACAAAATCGCTGATCACAAAACTCAATGGGAGTATGATTCTAAGGGCAATTTAACTAAAATCAAGGATAGCTTAGGTGGTACTGAAATTCGAAATTACAATTCACTTAGTCAGTTGATTGAAGTCATTGATGTGAACTCAAATTCTACTAAATACGACTACAATTCTTTCGGCGATAGAATCAAAGAAACAGACAGTCTGGGTCAGAGTATTATTTACAGCTATGATGGCTTAGGTCGCCAGATTGGCAAAACCGACAAGCGAGGTATCGGCTATCAATATCAATACGATCAAAATAATAATTTAGTTAAAATTTCAGGGCCGCTAGGCTATCAAGTTGGCTTTGAATATGATGCGAACAATCGCCAAATCAAGCAAATTGATGCTAACGGTGGTGTTAGTGTTATCGAGTTTAATGATTCTGAACTAATTACCAAAATTACCAATCAACTTGGTTTTGCTTCTAGTTTAGAATATGGTTTGATGAATGAACCACTAAAGCAGGCAGACCCTGAAGGCAGAGTTACAACGTTTTCGAATAACAAATCTTTTTACATCCACTCTCAAACCCTTACACCCCCTAACTTTACATAAATCAGTAAAGTCTTTTTAATATAGCTATTTAGTAAATCTAATTTGTCTGTATGTCTAATCTATATTCAAAGATAGA
>Ga0194059_1000160_pt1 | contig 33610 bp, 31 predicted proteins | sample SepL6211m_MetaG_FD_163426 | JGI IMG/M metagenome (GOLD analysis project Ga0194059, IMG submission 163426) | Anoxic zone freshwater microbial communities from boreal shield lake in IISD Experimental Lakes Area, Ontario, Canada - Sep2016-L626-11m | ecosystem: Environmental > Aquatic > Freshwater >...
GCATGAAGGGCGGCTCGCCTACGGCCTTGCTGCCAAACACGTTGTCTTCCTGGTTGGGCTGCGGCCACAGCGCCACGTGAAAGTGCTTTGGCACATCGCCTGCGGTTGGAATCTTGTAGGTGCTGGGGGCGTGGGTGGTGAGCAGCCCGGCGCTGTTCCACACCAGTTCTTCGGTGGTGAGCCAGCCCATGCCCTGCACAAAGCCGCCTTCGATCTGGCCGATGTCGATGGCCGGATTGATGGAGCGGCCCACGTCGTGCAGGATGTCCACGCGCAGCACGCGGCTCTCGCCAGTCAGCGTGTCAATCGCCACTTCGGTGCAGGCCGCACCATAGGCAAAGTAGTAGAACGGCCGCCCGGTGAGCGTGGTCTTGTCGTAGTGGATTTTGGGCGTGCGGTAAAAGCCGTCGCTCCACAACTGGATGCGGTTGGCGTAGGCCTGGCGCACCACGTCTTCAAAGCTGCGCGTGGTCTTGGGCGAGATCACCTGACCGGCCTCAAAGCGGATGGCACCGGCACCGCAGCCGTCCATGCCGCAGACAAAGGCGGCGAGGTTGTCGCGCACATGGCGCGCGGCAAACTGCGCGGCGCGGCCATTGAGGTCGGTGCCCGACGAGGCCGCCGTGGCCGATGCGTTGGGCACTTTGCTGGTGTCGCTGGCGGTGCACAGCACGCGCTCAAACCCGATGCCGAGTTCATCGGCCACGATCTGCGCCACTTTGGTGTGCAGGCCCTGCCCCATCTCGGTGCCGCCGTGGTTGACCTGCACGCTGCCATCGGTATAGACGTGCACCAGCGCGCCCGCCTGGTTGAACAGCGTGGCGGTAAAGCTGATGCCAAACTTGACCGGCGTGAGCGCAAGCCCGCGCTTGAGCACGGCGTTGCCGGCGTTCCACGCGGCAACGGCTTGTACCCGGCTGCGGTACTGCGCGGTTTGCTCCAGTTGCGAGATCAGCGGCAGCAGGATGTTGTCTTCCACCTTCATCTGGTAATGGGTGGTGTCGCGCTTGAGGGCACCACCGGCTAAGGCTTCGTCGCTGTAGAGGTTGCGCAGGCGCACGTCGAGCGGGTCCAGCCCCAGGTGGCGCGCAATGTCGCCCAGGATGGCCTCGATCACGATCACGCCCTGCGGCCCGCCAAAGCCGCGAAACGCGGTGTGACTCTGGCAGTGGGTCTTGCAGCGGTACGAGGCAATCTCCACGTCCGAGAGGTAGTAGGCGTTGTCGCAATGGAACACGGCCCGGTCGGCCACCGGGCCGGAGAGGTCGGCGCTGAAGCCGCAGTTGGCCGCCATCTGCAGCTTCAAGGCGGTGAGGCGGCCACTGGCGTCAAAACCGGCGCGGTATTCGTAGGCAAAGGGGTGGCGCTTGCCGGTGATCAAAAAGTCGTCGTCGCGGTCCAGGCGCAGCTTGACTGCCTGTCCGGTCTTGTGCGCGGCCACCGCCGCCCACACCGCCACGTGGCCGGCCTGGGTCTCCTTGCCGCCAAAGCCGCCGCCCATGCGGCGGCACTCCACGCGCACGGCGTGGTTGTCGATGCCCAGCGCGTGCGCCACCCAGTGCTGCAGTTCGCCCGGGTGCTGGGTGCTGCTGTACACCAACCACTGGTTTTGCTCCTGCGGCAGGGCGTAGGCGATCTGGCTCTCCAGGTAAAAGTGCTCCTGGCCGCCCACTTCGAGCGTGCCGTGCAGGGTGTGGGCCGATGCCTTCAGCGCCGCCTCGGGCGCGCCCCGGCGCACAAACACGGGCGGCAGCACATAGCTTTGCGCGGCAAGCGCGGCGTCGATGCTCAGGATGGCGGGCAGCGCCTCCAACTGCAACTGCACCTTGCGCGCCGCGTGGCGAGCCTGCGCAGCGCTGCGCGCCAGCACCAGGCCCACCACCTGGCCGAGGTATTGCACCGTGTCGGTGGGAAACACCGGCTCGTCGCCGGCAAAGGCAGCTAGCACCTTGTCGCCGGGAACGTCGGCGGCCAGCACTACATCCACCACGCCCGGCATGGCCAGCGCCGCGCTGGCGTCCACGCCGAGCAGGCGCGCGTGCGCCTGGGTCGAAAGAATGGGAGCGGCGTGCAGGGTGCCGCGCACTTCGGCGATGTCGTCGATATAGGTCACCGCGCCAGCCACCTGGGCGGCTGCGCTCTCGTGGGCGAGCGATTGTCCGGCTTGCGCGCTCATGCGGCTTCTCCCAGAGGCTGCAGGCGGCTCAGGTCGATGGCGACTTGGCCCTGGCTCTCCAGCCAGAAGCGCTGCAGCAGCGCACCGAGCACGTTGCGCCGGTAGTCGGCCGAAGCGCGCATGTCGGAGATCGGCGCAAACTCGGTTTGCAGCACGTGCGCGGCTTTTTCAGCGGTGGCAGCGCTCCAGCGCTGCCCCTGCAGGGCGCGCTCGGTCTTGCGCGCACGCACCGGCGTGGCGGCCACGCCACCCACACCCACGCAGGCGCCAGCCACCACCCCGTCCTTGAGCTGCAGGCACACGGCCAGACAGACGGCCGAGATGTCGTCCTCCATGCGCTTGGACAGCTTGTAAACGCGGCTGAGTTCATCGTTTGTGGCGTGCGGCACCTTGATCCAGGCCAGCACTTCATCGGGCGCCAGCACGTTCTTGCGGTAGCCGGTGTACAGGTCTTCCAGCCGCAGTTCGCGGTGCGCAATGCCCCGGCCCTGTGCGCGCATCAGCACCACACTGGCGCCCAGCGCAATCAACAAAGGCATCGAGTCGCCAATGGGCGAGCCATTGGCCACGTTGCCGCCCAGCGTGCCACTGTTGCGCACCGGCAAGCCCGCAAAGCGCTGCGCAAACTGCGCCAGGTGGGCGCGCTGCTGCACCAGCGCGGCAAAAGCGTCGGTCAGCGTCACCGCTGCGCCGATGGCCAGGTGGTGCGGGTACTGCTCCACGCGGCGCAACTCGGCCACGCGGCTGATGTCGAGCACGCTCTCAAAGCGCCGGTGCTGCTTGGTGACCCACAGACCCACATCGGTGCAACCGGCCACCAGTTGGGCCTCGGGGTAGCGCGCGCGCAGACGCAAAAACTCGGCCAGCGTGGTCGGGGCCATGTAGGCGTCATCGTCTTGCGCGCCCTGCTGGCTATCGGCAAGCTGCTTCAATTGTGATAGCACGGTGGATTCGTCCACGCCCTGGCGGGGCAGCGTTTGCATCGCCTCGGCCGCGTCCAGAATGGGGCGGTAGCCGGTGCAGCGGCACAGGTTGCCCGAGAGCGCCTGCTGCGCCTGCTCGCGCGACAGCGCCTGGCCGCGCGCGGTGTGGTTCTGGTACAGGCCAAACAGGCTCATCACAATGCCGGGCGTGCAAAAGCCGCACTGCGATCCGTGGTTTTGCAGCATCGCCTGCTGCGCCGGATGCAGCGTGCCGTTGGCGTCGCGCAGGTCTTCCACGGTCCACAGCGCCATGCCCTGCACCGAATGGGCCATGCGGATGCAACTGTTGATGGCGCTGTATTTGAGCGTGTCGCCCTGGGCCTCGGCCACCACCACGGTGCAGGCACCGCAGTCGCCCTCGCCACAGCCTTCCTTGGTGCCGGTGGCGTGCAGGTCTTCGCGCAGCACCTCCAGCAAGGTGCGCTCGGGCGGCACGTCGGGCAGAGTCACCACTTTGCCGTGGCGCAGAAATTGCAAGTGTCTTTTTGTCATGGTGCGGGTTGGAGGTGCAGGGTTTTTTTGCGGCAAGCATAGTGCATTTTGAAGGTCTCGCGGCGCAAGCCAACAGCTCGCGGCGGGCTATTTGCATGGAATGGATAGCGCCAGAAATGCAAGCCAGTATTCTTCGTGTCTGTCAATAGCAAGAATTAACTAGCAAACTTTTGTGCTGTCGCGCCGTGCCAAAAGCTAGTAGATTGCGGCCCTTGGCAAATTGGAGGGCCTATGTTCAAGACTGATAGCAACATGCGTGTAAAGTAAACCCATGCTAAATCCTCGACTTCAATTGACCGGCATCACCAAGGCGTATCCGGGTGTGGTGGCCAACAGTGATGTGTCGCTGACGGTGATGCCCGGCCAGACCCATGCAGTGCTGGGCGAAAACGGCGCGGGCAAATCGACGCTGATGAAAATCATCTACGGCTCGATCCAGCCCGACGCGGGCGAGCTGCGCCTGAACGGCCAGTTGATGCAGATCCGCAACCCCAAGGAGGCGCGCGCCAACGGCATCAGCATGGTGTTCCAGCACTTCAACCTGTTTGACACCATGACCGTGGCCGAGAACGTGTGGCTCGGCCTGACGCGCAGTTCGCTCGAGCAGGTGACCGCCGCCATTTTGGCCAAGGCGGCTGAGTATGGCCTGGACATTGACCCCGGCCGCCCGGTGCACACACTCAGCGTGGGCGAGATGCAACGGGTGGAAATCATCCGCGCCCTGCTCACGCGCCCGGAGTTGCTGATTCTGGACGAACCCACTTCGGTGCTCACGCCGCAGGCGGTGGAAAAGCTGTTTGTGGTGCTCAAGAAGCTTGCCAGCGAAGGCTGCAGCATTTTGTACATCAGCCACAAGCTGCACGAGATTCGCGAGCTGTGCAACGCCTGCACGGTGTTGCGCGGCGGCAAGGTGACCGGGGTGTGCAATCCGCAGGAAGAATCCAACGCGTCGCTGTCGCGCATGATGATTGGCTCGGAGCCGCCGCAACTCGACCACCGGCCGCAAAAGCCGGGCGGCGCGGTGATGGTGGTCAAGGGCCTGAGCCTGCCGCGCGAGGACCAGTTTGGCGTGGACCTGGAGAGCATTCACATGCACATCCGCGCGGGCGAAGTGCTGGGCATTGCCGGTGTCTCGGGCAACGGCCAGAAGGAGTTGCTCTACGCCCTCTCGGGCGAGGATGACCGCGCGCCCCAGGGCAGCATCCACATGGGCGAGGTGGATGTGTCGCACATGCACCCGGGCCGGCGGCGCAAGATGGGGCTGCACTTTGTGCCCGAAGAGCGCCTGGGGCGGGGTGCCGTGCCCACGCTGAGCCTGGCGCACAACATGCTGCTCACGCGCACCGAGTCGATCAGCATGCCGGGCTTTGTGGGCGGCTGGATTCGGGTGCGTGAACTCGAAGCCCACGCGCAGCGCATCATTGCGCAGTTCATGGTCAAGGCCGGTGGGCCGCACGCCATGGCCAAGTCGCTCTCGGGCGGCAATTTGCAGAAGTTCATTGTCGGGCGCGAGATCGACGCCAACCCCAAGCTGCTGATCGTCTCGCAGCCGACCTGGGGCGTGGACGTGGGCGCATCGGCGCAGATACGCGGCGAGATTCTGGCGCTGCGCGATGCCGGTTGCGCGGTGCTGGTGGTGAGCGAAGAACTGGAAGAATTGTTTGAAGTGTGCGACCGCATGCACGTGATTGCGCGTGGCAAGCTTTCGCCCTCGGTGCCGATAGCGGAGGCCACGGTGGAAAAAATTGGCGAATGGATGAGCGGCCTGTGGGAGGTGCAGCATGGCTAAGCTCAAACTGGAAGCGCGGCAACAGCCCTCGGCGCTGTGGAGCTACGCCTCGCCGCTGCTGGCGCTGCTGTGCACGGTGGTGATCGGCGTGGTGCTATTTGCCTTGCTCGGCAAAGACCCGGTGCGCGGTCTGCTGGTGTTCTTTTGGGAGCCGATCCGCAATGGCTATGCCATTGGCGAGCTGGTGGTCAAGGCCACGCCGCTGTTGCTGATTGCGCTGGGGCTGGCGGTGTGTTTCCGCTCCAACGTGTGGAACATCGGGGCCGAGGGGCAGTACGTGCTGGGCGCGATTGCCGCCAGCGGTGTGGCGCTGCTGGCCGACAACACCACCGGGCGCTGGATTGTGGTGTTCATCGTGCTGGCCGGGGTGCTTGGTGGCATGGCCTGGGCCAGCCTGACCGCGCTGCTGCGCGACCGCTTTCACGCCAATGAAATCCTGGTGAGCCTGATGCTGGTGTACGTGGCCGTGCAGGTGCTGGGCTACGTGGTCTATGGCCCCTGGAAAGACCCGCAGGGCTACAACTTTCCGCAGACCAAAACCTTTGATGCGGTAACGCGCATCCCGCGCCTGTTTGACGGCTCGCGCGTCAACATCGGCGTGGTGCTGGCGCTGCTGGGGGTGGGTGGGGTCTGGATCTTTCTGTTTCGCACCCGTGCCGGGTTTGCACAGCAGGTGGGCGGCCTGGCACCTGCGGCTTCGCGCTACGCCGGGTTTTCGTCGCGTCGCGCGCTCTGGACGGCGCTGCTGATCTCTGGCGGCATGGCCGGGCTGGCGGGGGCGCTGGAGGTTACCGGCCCGATTGGCCAGCTCACGCCCTATGTGCCTGCGGGCTATGGCTTTGCCGCCATCATCGTTGCCTACGTGGGGCGGCTGCATCCGGTGGGCATGGTGTTTTCGGCGATTTTGATGAGCATGTTCTACATCGGCGGCGAGTTGGCGCAGTCGCGCCTGGGGTTGCCCAAGTCGTTGACCGGGGTGTTTCAGGGGCTGCTGCTGTTTACCCTGCTGGGCTGCGACACGCTGGTGAACTACCGCCTGCGCTGGGTGGCTGTGGCCCACGCACCACATGAGGGAGGAAAGAAATAATGGATTCCTACGCGCTACTGATCGCCGCCACGCTCAACGCGGGCACGGTGCTGGCGATTGCGTCCCTGGGCCTGTTGATCAACGAGAAGGCGGGCATTGTCAATCTGGGTGCCGAAGGCATGATGCTGTGCGCCGCCATTGCCGGATTTGCCACCGTGGTGCATACCGGCAGCGACACCATGGGGTTTTTGGCCGGTATCTGCGCCGGGGGCTTGATGGCGGCCATATTTGGTGCACTGGTGATCTGGCTCAACACCAACCAGTACGCCACTGGCCTGGCGCTGAGCCTTTTTGGTGCGGGCTTTTCGGCTTTTGCCGGCATTAGCTATGTGCAAGAGAAGATTCCCGAGCGCGCCACCTATGCCGTGCCGCTGCTCTCGGACATTCCGCTGGTGGGAGTGGCCCTGTTTCGCCAGCACCCGCTGGTGTACCTGACCATCATTTTTGCTGCGGCGCTGGTGTGGTTCTTGTACCGCACCCGCGCTGGGCTGATTTTGCGCAGCGTGGGCGAAAGCCCCGAGTCGGCCCACGCCCTGGGCTACCGCGTGCGCTGGATTCGCCTGGGCGCGGTGGTGGCCGGGGGCGCGCTGTGCGGGCTGGCCGGAGCCTATATCTCGATCATTTACACCCCGCTGTGGGTGGAAGGCATGGTGGCAGGCAAGGGCTGGATTGCGCTGGCGCTGACCACCTTTGCCACCTGGCGACCGGCACGGGTATTGCTTGGAGCCTACCTGTTCGGGGGGGTTACCATGCTGCAATTCCACTTGCAGGGCGCGGGGGTGGAGGTCCCCAGCCAGTTTTTGAGCATGTTGCCGTACTTGGCCACGATTGTGGTGCTGGCGCTGATCTCGCGAAATCCGCGCTGGATTCGTATTAATATGCCAGCTGCCATCGGAAAGCCGTTTTACCCTGGCTCCTAGTTTTTCCACGCTTGACCTTAACTTTTGATTTATAGAAGGAACTGACATGACAGATTTGCAAAAACGCTCGCTGCTGAAGATTGCCGCGCTGACCGCTGTGGCCAGTGCTGCATTGGTGGGTTGTGGCAAGAAGGAAGAGCCCGCGCCTGCACCGGCTCCGGCACCTGCCGCTTCGGCACCTGCCAAGGCTGAGCCGCTGAAGATCGGCTTTGCCTACGTGGGCCCGGTGGGCGATGGCGGCTGGACGTTTGCGCATGACAACGGCCGCAAGGCGTTGGAAGCAGAGTTTGGCGACAAGATCAAGACCACGTTTGTGGAAAACGTGCCCGAGTCAGCCGATGCTGAGCGCGTGATCCGCGACATGGCTGGCCAGGGCAACAAGCTGATTTTCGGCACCACCTTCGGGTACATGGAGCCGATGCTCAAGATTGCAGCCGACACCAAGGACGTGAAGTTTGAGCACGCCACCGGCTACAAGACCGCCGAGAACATGCGCACCTACGACAGCCGCACCTACGAAGGCGCGTACATGGCAGGCGTGATCGCCGGCAAGATGACCAAGTCCAATACGCTGGGCGTGGTGGCTTCGGTGCCAATTCCTGAAGTGATCCGCAACATCAACAGCTTCACGCTGGGCGCGCAGTCGAGCAACCCCAAGGTCAAGACCAAGGTGGTGTGGGTCAACGAATGGTTCAACCCGCCCAAGGAAACTGAAGCAGCGACTTCACTGATCAATGGCGGTGCTGACGTGCTGTTCCAGAACACCGATTCCCCCGCTGTGCTCAAGACCGCACAGGACAAGGGCAAGCGCGCCTTTGGCTGGGACTCCGACATGACCGCCTACGGCCCCAAGGCCCACTTGGCATCGTCCGTCATCAACTGGGGCCCGTACTACATCAAGGCCACCAAGGATGCGCTTGAAGGCAAGTGGGCTACCGGCCAAAGCTGGTGGGGCGTGAAGGAAGGCGCGATTGACATCGTCTCCATCGCCGAAGACGTGCCCGCCGAAACCAAGGCCAAGGTCGAAGCCGTCAAGGCCGGCCTGAAGGACGGCTCGTTCGTCATCTGGAAGGGCCCGATTGTCGACAACACCGGCAAGGAGCAACTCGCCAAGGATGCCGTCGCCGATGACAAGTTCCTGGGCGGCCTGGGCTTCTACGTCAAGGGTGTGGAAGGCAAGATTCCTGGCGGCAAATAAGTAGCTACCCGTTCACTCCAAAAAAGGCCGCTCGTTGAGCGGCCTTTTTTTGGTCACTCTCGTGCATTTTGTGGGAGCTTGCCTGCAAGCGCTTGGCAGCAAGACCAGCACCGATCGGCTAAGCTGCGCCCATGAGTCAGCCCCCAGAAAATTCGCCCGAAGGTTACGTCCCGTATGTGCCGCCGCCCCCGAGCGTCCCGCCTCGGGAGGTTGCCGATTTGGACTGGTCGGCACCGTGGCAATGGCTGGCGCTGGGCTGGCAGGACTTGCGCGCGCATCCGGGCATCGGCTTGTTCTACGGCGCGGTCGGTGGCGTGTTTGCGGCGCTGGCCATTGCCAGCATCGAGGTGGTGTTCAAGAACACCGGCGTCATGCTGCTGTGGGGCGCGCTGGTGACCTTGCTGACGGTTGGTGCACTGCTGCTGCCCTGGGCTGCGGGTCTGCTGGTGATAGGCCCGCTGCTTGGGCACGCCAGTTGGCATGCCTACCGGCAATCGGTGTGCTGGCCCATGCCCACGGCAGCGCTAAGCCCCAGCGCCGAGCACCAGCCCCATCCGCTGTAGCCACCACATGCCCGCCACCGAGCCAATGGCGTAGACGGGTAGCGGGGTCAGCCAACGACGCTGCAGCAGTGGCCAGCGTGCAAGCAACGCCAGGGCCGGGTAGGCCACGGCGATAAAGGCAATCTGACCGGCTTCAACGCCCAGGTTGAACAGCAGCAGCGCCAGCGGCACTTCGCCTGCGGGCAGGCCCACTTGCGACAGCGCACCGGCAAAGCCAAAACCGTGCAGCAGGCCAAAGGCGAAGGCCACCGCCCAGGTGCGCTTGCGTGTCCATCCGTCGGACGAGGCCGGGCGCGCCAGTTCGCGTGCCAGGAACAGGATCGACAGGGCGATGGTGGCCTCGATTGGCGCTTGCGGTACGTGCACCAGCCCGAGCGCGGCCAGCGCCAGCGTCAGGCTGTGGGCCAGGGTGAAGGCGGTGATGTTTTTCAGCAAGGCCAGCCAGTGCGGTGCCAGCATCACCAGGCACAGCACAAACAGCAGGTGGTCAAAGCCCGACAGGATGTGCTCAACGCCCAGCACAAAGTAGCCGCCCAGGTCGAGCCCGGTGCGTTCGGCCTGGCTGAGTTGCACCGTGGGCGCGCGTGCCCGCGCCACGTGCGAACTGACGCTACCGTCCAGATAGGCCACGCGCACCAGCGTATCGATCAGCGTCAGCGACAGCCCTTCAAAAGAGATGCTGCCAGTGCGCAGACCCCCCTTGCACGCAACCTGCCACTCCGACTGTCGCGCGTTGGGCACCGCCAGGGCCAAAGGCTCCGACAGGGGTGTGCAGTCTGCTGGCAGGTGCGGGGTAATCTGCAGCGCCTGGCCCTGCGTTTGGGGCACGCGCCATTGCACTGCAAACACCTGGGGCTCAACTTCCTGCAGCAGCAGTGAGGCGGGCAGGCTCTCGTGCGCGTGCAGGGGTGTGGCGCTTGCGCACAGCAGCCATGCGAGCACCGGTAGCACGCAGCGATGCAACCAGCGCCATGCGCGTATCACGGCGCGGTGCTCCCGCTTACATGCACCTGGTAGCGTTCGCGCAAGCGCTGGTACGCGGCCTGGCTTAAAGGGTCGGTGGCGGCGTTGCGCCACTCGGCCAGCACGCGCTCGCGCACCTGCTCGAAGGGGGGCGTCTGCGCGGGCTGTCGGGCGGTTACGCGTACCAGGTGCAGGCCGTGGACGGACGGCACCGGTCCGCTCCATTGGCCCGGGGGCAGATCCCAAACGCTGCGCACAAAGTCGGCACCAAAGTCGCGCTCAAGCTGCGCCTGGCTGCTGGCCTGAAATTGGGTGCCGAGCATGAAGGCGTCGCCTGCGGGCGCTTGGCCTTTGCGTGCCAGCGCAAGGGCTGTCTGCGCGTCCCGCTGCGCTGCGTTGCCGCGCGGCTTCGGGTTGAAGTACACGGTGTCGAAGTCGATCACGGCGGGATTGGCAAACTGCTGGCTGTGGCTGCTGAAGTAGTCTCGCAGTTGCGCTTCGCTGGGCTGCGGGCGCTGGGCCGAGAGCAGAAATTCCATCTTCTGCGCCAGGCGGCGGCGCACGATCACGTCGTCGCGCTCCAGGCCCGCAGCCAGCGCTTCGCGGTACAGCACCTCCTCGCGCACATGGTTGTCGATCAGGGCCTGCATCTGGGCCGCGTCGGGTGGCTTGCCCCATTGCTGCGTTGCCAGCGCGCGCAAGCGCTCCTGGTCGGCCTGCGTGACTTCAATGCGCAGCGCCGCACTGCCCGGGGCCGCGCCCCAAAACGCATAGGCAGCAAAGATCAGCGCGCCCAGCACGACAAAGTGCACAAACGGCTCGGCAATCAGCCAGCGCCACAGGCGGGTTCTCAGGGGCATGGTGGGTGGTGTCATAGGCACGGCCATATTACCCCGTGGGCATCAGGCGACCATGGACTATTCGATCAGGTGTGCTAGGGTTGTGCACATTTGCCTAAGTGAAAGTAGGGTCAAACTTCCCAAGGAAATCCTGTTGGAGCAGGAGCGATTCGAACTGCGGCCCAAGTCCGGTGGCGGTTTGCTGAGCTACGAGGTTTGGGGCTATCAGGAGAAGGGCACGACGCTGGTGGCGCGCTACCACCTGGCCTGCATCAACCATTCGATTTGGCATTTGGACCATGGCCGCGTGCCTGGATTTGACAACGCCCACGACTGCCACCACCGGCATTACATGGGTGAGGTCACGGCAGTGGAGTTCACCGGCTACCAAGCAATTTTGTAACGCTGTCATTTGAAGACCCGCAGCGCATGGTTTCGGTCTTGTCGGAAACGCGACGGCGTCTGATGAGCGCGGTCATGCGCGAACCCAGGACCATCAAGGAGTTGACGCCGCAATTAGATGGTTGCAACTTTGGGTTAGCGATACGCGCCGCGTCAAAGGTCCGCAACCGTTGGGTAAAATACGCGCAAAGCCCGCTGCTCCGGCGGGCTTTGCTTTTGTGTTCCGGAGCCATGTAGAGGACTACCATGTATAAAAACCTCGTGGCCACGCTGTGGGCTGCCTGTTGTTTCTTTTTCGCGCCCATCGGCGCATCTGCCCAAACTGCCACACCCCCTGCGGGTGAAGCGCTCAAGGTTGGCTTTTTGTACGTTACACCGTTGACCGACGCGGGCTGGGTACACCAGCACGAGTTGGGTCGGCGCGCCATGGATGCGGCGCTGGGCAAGGCGGTGCAATCAACCTATGTGGAAGGCGTGGCCGAGGGGCCGGACGCCGAGCGCGTGCTGCGTGATCTGGTGCGCCAGGGCAATACGCTCATCTTTACGCCCAGCTTTGGCTACATGGAACCCACGCTCAAGGTGGCGCAGGATTTCCCCAAGGTGCGGTTCGAGTCGATCACCGGATACAAGACCGCAGCCAACGTGGCTGCGGCCAACGCGCGCTATTACGAGGGCCGCTATCTGGCGGGCGTGGCGGCAGGGCGCATGACGCGCAGCAACTTGGCCGGTTACGTGGCGGGCTTTCCCATCCCTGAGGTGCTGCAGGGCATCAACGCTTTCACCTTAGGGTTGCGCTCGGTCAACCCCCAGGCCCAGGTCAAGGTGGTGTGGCTCGACACCTGGTTTGACCCCACGCGTGAGCGCGACGCAGCCATGACGCTGTTCAACCAGAACGTGGACGTGATCGCCTTTCACACTGCATCCACGGCCGTGATGGCGGCCGCCCAGGAGCGCGGCAAGCTGGCCGTGGCCTACCACTCCGACATGCGTCACATTGCGCCGGACGCGCAGATTCTGGCCGTCACGCACGAGTGGGGCGCGTACTACACGGCGCGCGCGCGTGCGGCGCTGGACGGCAGTTGGAAGAGCGGCAACGTCTGGGGCGGCGTGCGCGAGGGCATGGTGCGCGTGGGCGACTTTGGGACCAAGGTGCCCAAGGCGGTACAGGCCGAGGTGCTGGCGCGCCAGAAAGACATTGCCTCGGGCAAGCTGCATCCGTTTGAAGCACGCGCGGCGGTGCTCGACAATCAGGGCCACCAGGTCATCGCCAAAGGCCAGCGCCTGAGTGACGCCCAAATCCTCGACATGAACTGGCTGGTGGCCGGCGTGCAAGGCCACATCACCCACTGATAATGACATTGAATCTGCGTACCATGAAAGCATACCGAGCCTCGATCTTCCACTTCGCCCCGACCGACACGGCCCAGGCCCTGTGGGAAGACGACGGCTTGCTGGTGGTGGGGCCCAACGCGGACGGCGTGCAGGTGGTGCAGGCGGTGGGGGCCTACCGCAAGCTGATCGACCAATACCCCGGTGTGAGCGTGGAGCACTGGAGCGGGCGCATCATTGCCCCGGGTTTTGTCGACATGCACGTGCACTACCCGCAGACCAACATCATCGGCTCGCCCGCAGCAGGGTTGCTGCCCTGGCTGGAGAACTACACATTTCCCGAAGAAAAGCGCTTTGAGTCGCCCCAATACAGTATCGAGGCCGCAGAGTTTTTTGTGAAAGAGTTGCTGCGTAACGGCGTCACCACCGCGCTGTGCTTTGCCAGCTCGCACCCGGAATCCGTCAACGCCTTGTTTGCCCAGGCGCAGCAGCACCGCCTGCGCCTGATTACCGGCCTGTGCCTGATGGACCGCAACGCACCGGCGGACCTGCTCAACCGGGGGGCAGACGCGGCCACGCAAAGCCTGATCGACTCCGAGGCACTGATCCAGCGCTGGCACGGTGTGGACCGCCTGGGCTACGCCATCACGCCGCGCTTTGCGCCCACCTGCAGCGACTTGCAACTGCGCCTGGCCGGTGAGTTGGCCCAGCGTTACCCGTCGGTATGGATTCAGTCGCACGCAGCAGAAAACCGCGACGAAATCGCTTGGGCGCGGCAACTGTTTCCACAGTCGCGCAGCTATCTCTCCACCTATGCCGACTTTGGCCTGATGCGAGCGCGCGCTGTGTACGCGCACTGCATTCACCTCGATGCGCAGGACCGCTCCCTGCTGCGCGACACCGGTACAGCGGCGGCCGTCTGCCCGACCAGCAACCTGTTTCTGGGCAGCGGATTTTTTGACTATGCCCAGGCCGAGAGCGCCGGTTTCGCCTACGGCTTGGCCAGCGACGTGGGCGGGGGCACGAGCTTTAGTCCGTTTCACACCATGCTGGGTGCGTACTACGCCGGGCGCGAAGGCCAGACCAAAGAGGGCGTGTCGCTCACGCCGCAACACCTGTGGTGGCAGCACAGCGCCGGTGCGGCGCGCGCCCTGGGCCTGGACGGCGTGGTGGGCAACCTGGCACCGGGCTGCGAAGCCGACTTTGTGGTGCTCAACCCGCAGGCCACGCCGCTGCTCGCGCGCAGGACGGCGCTGGCATCCACCCTGGACGAACTGCTGTTTGCCATGATCGTGCTGGGAGACGACCGCCTGGTGGAGCGCACCGTTATTGCGGGGGCGGCGTAGCGGCGCTTTCTCCGCAAGATGCTGCCCTGGGTTGCCCACTTACAATCACGCCACAGCAGGAGCCCGTACCCCATGAGTATCAAAAGCGACAAGTGGATTCGCCACATGGCCGAAACCACCGGCATGATCGAGCCGTTCGAGCCCGGTCAGATCCGTCAGCGCGACGGCCACAAAATCATCTCCTATGGCACCAGCAGCTATGGCTACGACATCCGCTGCGCGCCCGAGTTCAAGGTGTTTACCAACATCCACAGCACCGTGGTCGACCCCAAGAACTTTGACGAAAAGAGCTTTGTCGACTTCAACGACGACGTCTGCATCATCCCGCCCAACAGCTTTGCGCTGGCGCGCACGCTGGAGTATTTCCGCATTCCGCGCAACGTGCTCACCGTCTGCCTGGGCAAGAGCACCTACGCGCGCTGCGGCATCATCGTCAACGTCACCCCGTTCGAGCCCGAGTGGGAAGGCTACGTCACGTTGGAGTTTTCCAACACCACGCCGCTACCGGCCAAGATCTACGCCGGCGAGGGCTGCGCCCAGGTGTTGTTCTTTGAAAGCGACAAGGACGACGTGTGCGAAACCAGCTACAAGGACCGTGGCGGCAAGTACCAGGGTCAGGTCGGCGTGACCCTGCCCAAGGCGTAAATAGGCGTAAACCCGGGGGATAGACGATAATGGCCCCCGACCCCTCGCAGCAGGGGCTACCCGCTATCGGTTGGATAGCAGACTTTTTGGCCCTGCCGAACCGATTTGAATACTGAAACTTCCCCTGTCCCCGTGACTTCGAACGAACTCACCAGCGATACCCCCATCATGGCCTTTGCCCAGTTGCAACTGGCCCCGCAACTGGCCCGCGCTGTCAGCGAAATGGGCTATGAGTCGATGACCCCGATCCAGGCCCAGGCCATTCCCGTGGTGCTGCAAGGGCGCGACGTGATGGGCGCGGCCCAGACCGGCACCGGCAAAACCGCCGCGTTTGCCCTGCCGCTATTGCAGCGCATGATGCGCCACCAGAATGCCTCAACCTCGCCCGCACGCCACCCGGTGCGCGCGCTGGTGCTGCTGCCCACGCGCGAACTCGCCGTGCAGGTGGCCGAGCAGGTCGAGTTGTACGCCAAGTACACCGAACTGCGCAGCGCCGTGGTGTTTGGTGGCATGGACATGAAGCCGCAAACGGCAGAGCTCAAGCGCGGTGTTGAAGTGCTGGTGGCCACGCCCGGGCGCCTGCTCGATCACATTGAAGCCAAGAATGCCGTGCTCAACCAGGTGGAGTACGTGGTGCTTGACGAAGCCGACCGCATGCTCGACATCGGCTTTCTGCCGGATTTGCAGCGCATCCTGTCGTACCTGCCCAAGCAGCGCACCACCTTGCTGTTTTCGGCCACGTTCTCGCCCGAAATCAAGCGCCTGGCCAACAGCTACCTGCAAAGCCCGGTGACGATCGAAGTGGCGCGCTCCAACGCCGCCGCGTCCACCGTGGAGCAGCACTTCTACAGCGTTCCCGAAGACGAGAAGCGCCACGCCCTGCACCATGTGCTGCGCACACGCGGCATGAAGCAGGCGTTTGTGTTTGTCAACAGCAAGCTCGGTTGCGCACGGCTGGCGCGCTCGCTTGAGCGCGAAGGCCTCAAGACCACGGCGCTGCATGGCGACAAGAGCCAGGACGAGCGGCTCAAGGCGCTTGACGCGTTCAAGACCGGCGAGGTCGATCTGCTGGTGTGCACCGATGTGGCAGCGCGCGGGCTGGACATCAAGGACGTGCCCGCCGTCTTCAATTTCGACATTCCCTTCAACGCCGAAGACTACGTGCACCGCATTGGCCGCACCGGTCGCGCGGGCGCGGCCGGGCTGGCGGTGAGTTTTGTCAGTGGCAACAACGACGCGCGCCTGGTGGGCGACATCGAAAAGCTGATCAAGACCAAGATCGAGCTCGAAGCCATCGAGTTTGAAGAGAATTTGCCCAACATCCGCAAGCAGGGCCGCATCAACGACGGCCGGCGCATGTATTCGCACGACGGCGAGTCCAGCGGTGGTGGCGACAATGGCCGCAGCCCCGGGCGTGGCGAAGGACGTGGCGAAGGCCGCGGTGGGCGCGATGACAGCTACGCTGCGCGCAGTCCGCGTCCCCCACGCAGCGACTTTGCGCGAGCGCCAGCGGTGTCACGCGATCCGTTTTTCGACAAGCCCTACGAGGCACCAGAGCCTGCAGCCGAGGCGGCCTCGCCGTCCTGGGAGGCCGCTGGCCGCCCGGCAGCGCGTGGCATCTCGGCCAACATCAAGCCCAAGCGCAAAGTGGCCGCGCTTTTCAAGTCGGAATAAGTCAAAAGTCATGGATCGCCACGGCCTGACGGCCTCGCGATGACGAGGGGGCGTGGCCTCGCGATGACGAGAGACAGCATGGCCTGACGATGACGGAGAGCTGTCATTGCGAGGAGCGTAGCGACGCGGCAATCCATGCCTTTCGGATTGCATGGACTGCCGCGCTACGCTCGCAGTGACGAAACTGCGGTTCAATGTCCCTGCGATTCACCCCGGCTGCTGCTGCGCCACGCATTGCACCTGTATCAGTTCATGGCCAACCGGGGCGAGCTGCGCATCGAGCTTGAGCGCGCTCAGCGCTCCCCCCCAGACGCAACCGCTGTCCAGGCAGTACAGGTTGTCGTGGCCCAGCCAGCCCAGCGTGGACCAGTGGCCAAAGGCCACGGCTACGCCTTCGGTGGCGCGATGGGGCACGTCAAACCAGGGCATATAGCCCGCTGGCGCCGCTGCCGCCCCCTCTTTGGTCTGGAACTCCATCTCGCCTTGGGCAGTGCAAAAGCGCATGCGCGTGAGCGCATTCACGATCACGCGCAGGCGGGCCTCCCCACGCAACTCGGGGCTCCAGTGGTTGGGGTTGTTGCCTGACATGGCATGAAAAAAATCGCGTGCATCCGGGCTTTGCAGCGCCGCGCAGACCTCGTTGGCCAGGCTCAGCGTGTCGGCCGCGCTCCAAGCGGGCAGCACGCCGGCGTGTACCATGAGCAGCTCGCGCCCGTGCGCCTGCAGGTGCAGTGCCAGGGCCTGGCGCTGCAGCCAGTGCAGCATGGCGTCGCGGTCACGCGCCTGCAGTACCGCGTCGAGCGTGTCCTTGCGGTGCAGGGTGCGCCCGCCGCAGGCCACGGCCAGCAGATGCAGGTCGTGGTTGCCCAGCAGGCATTGCGCGGCTGCGCCATAGCCCATCAGGCGGCGCAGCACACGCTCGGAGTGGGGGCCGCGGTTGACCAGGTCGCCCAGCACGAACAAGGTGTCGCGGCTGGGGGAGAACGCAATCGTGTCCAGCAGTTGCTGCAGCGCGTCGTCGCAGCCTTGAATATCGCCAATAAGGTACAGTGCCATGTCCACATTTTCGCTTTTGTTCCATGGATCTTGTCCTGATCGTTTTGCTGACCCTGCTCAATGGCGTATTTGCCATGTCGGAGTTGGCGCTTACGGCCAGCCGAAAAGTGCGTTTGCAAACCATGATGGAAGCCGGGGACAAGGGCGCGCAGGCGGCGCTGGCCCTGCTGGATCACCCCACCCAATTCCTGTCAACGGTGCAGGTTGGCATCACTTCGATTGGCATGCTCAACGCCATCGTCGGTGAGGCTGCCTACAGTGACCTGGTGGCAGCCTGGTTGCGCGACCACCTGACGATTTCGCACCGCGCATCCGAAATGTCAGCCACCGCGCTGGTGGTGACTGCCATTACCTTCGTCACCATTCTCTTTGGCGAACTGGTGCCCAAGCGCATCGGCCAGCTCTACCCCGAATCGGTGGCGCGCGTGGTGGCACGTCCCATGGCCTGGGTCGCCAAACTGGCCAACCCGTTTGTGCGCCTGCTGTCCATGAGCACCCACGGCATCTTGCGGCTGCTGCGCATCGACACCACCGACACCCGCGCCGTGACCGAGGCCGAAATTTCTGCCAGCCTGGAAGAGGGCGTAGATGCCGGCATCATCGAACAACACGAGCACCAGATGGTGCGCAACGTGTTCCACCTGGACGATCGGCCGCTCACCTCGATCATGCTGCCGCGCTCTGACATCGAGTGGCTCGACGCCGCCCACACGGTGGGTGAATGTCTGGCGCTCATCAGCAACGGCGGCGGGCACGGTTCCCACTCCTGGTACCCGGTGTGCCGCGGCTCGCTCGACAACGTGGTGGGCCTCATCAGCCTGGCGCGCCTGCTCCAGCTAGGTGCCCAGCACCCGGGCGAGATTGAAGAAGTGGCACAACCGGCAGTGTTCATGCCCGAGACCATCAGCGGCATGGAACTCATCACCCAGTTCCGCACCAAGGCCGCGCGCATGGTGTTTGTGGTGGACGAATACGGCGTGCTGCAGGGCCTGCTCACCCCGCACGATTTGCTTGAAGCCATTACTGGCGAACTGCAGCCCATCACCCAAGCCCAGGCGTGGGCAACGCAGCAAAGCGACGGCAGTTGGCTGCTCGACGGGCTGATGCCGGTGGGAGAACTCAAGGCGCGGCTGGAAATCGACGACCTGCCCGATGAAGACCGGGGCCGCTACAACACCTTGGCAGGCCTGCTGATGGCGGTGTGCGGCCACCTGCCCATGACGGGCGAGGTGATTGATTGCGCGCAGTGGCGTTTTGAAGTCACGCAGCTCGAAGGTCGGCGCATTGACAAGGTACTGGCGCGCCGTGCCGCGCCCGCTACAGCCGCCCCGTGAGCCAGTACGAGAGCCAGCCCACGCACTCGTGCAGCGCAATCTGCCAGCGCGTTACGCCTTCGCGCAGCGAGTATTCGGTCCAGGGTGTGGCGTCACCCGTGCGGTAGTCCACCGGGTAGGCGCTGACCGTCCACCCTGCCTTGGCAAAGGTGGCCATGGCGCGCGGCATGTGCCAGGCCGAGGTCACCAGCAGCCACGGTTGACTGCGATCCACCCCCGAGAGTTGGGCGCTGAGCACGGCGTTTTCGAAGGTGGTGCGGGATGCGTCCTCGTAGATCACGCGCGCGCTGGGTACGCCCAGGCTGTCGTAGAAGGCACGCGCCCGCACGGCCTCGCTGGGCCCCTGGCCAAACAGTGTGCCTTCGCCACCGGTAAACAGCAGACGCAAGTGCGGGTTGCGCTGCAGCGCCGTGGCAGAGGCGAGCATGCGCTCGGCACCATCGCGCAACTGGGGTTGCTGGTGGCTTTGCGCGATGTAGCCTTCTTCCAGCGCGCCACCCAGCACCACCATGCCCACATAGTTGCGCAGGTCGGCTTGCAGTGGCAGTTCGGGGTACTGGGCCTCAAGCCGTCGCAGGATCAGGTCCGGCAACGGCTGCCAGCCCAGGGCCGCCAGCAAGAAAAGCGCCCCCCACAGCAGGCCACGGCCACGCCCGCCGCGACCCGGGCGTGAGCGCACCAGACCCAGCAGCAGCAGCGCCGCCACCCAGGCCAGTGGTTGGGTGATAAGGGCAATGACTTTACCGATGAAAAACATGGCGGGCTCCAAAACTATTCTATCGATCGTTGCCGACCTCACCATACACCTCCTCGCCATAGCGAGGCCTCATCCCCTCGTCATCGCGAGGCCATACCCTCACCTCGTCATCGCGAGGCCATCAGGCCGTGGCGATCCATGACTTTGTGCCTGCATGGATTGCCGCGCTTCGCTCGCAATGACGGCCAAAGGACATGGATTGCCACTTCGCTGCGCTCCTCGCAGTGACGAGTCATAGTTTCATGCCAGGTGTGCAATATCGGCCCCGAGACTGGCGACGGGCAATGACGAGTTGGATTGTCATGATGGATGGAAGCTTCAATAGGATCATTCCGGCCGGTCGAGCTTGCTGCTGAGCAGGATGGTGGAAAACGTGTCCTTGACGCCCTTGATGCCGCGGATGCGGTCAATCACGCTGTCGAGTTCTTCGGTGCTTTCGGTGGTCAGCATGACCGACAGATCGTAGCGCCCGCTGACCGAAAAAATCTTGTTGATTTCGTGCCGCCGCGTCAGGGTTTTGACCACATGCAGCGTGCTTTCGGACTCGGTTGCTATCAGCACCATGGCGCGGATGCGTGCGCTGGCTTGCGGCGTGACCAGGGTGACGGTGTAGCCGGTGATGACGCCTGCGTCCTCCAGCGCCTTCAGGCGCAACTGCACCGTGCTGCGCGCGCACCCCAGCGCCTGCGCGAGCTTGACCACCGGTAACCGGGCGTTGACCTTGAGCAGATCAATCAGGCGCTGATCCAGGGGGGCGAGGGTGTCATTCATGGCAGGTTGTGCATTCTGTTTGCTGGCCATGCATTGTGACTCAAATAACAAGGCGCTTTCAGTCACATTGCCTGTTTCCCTGCGCGGGCGGCGTTCCTAGAATTATTGGTAACCGACCCCGTTTGCCCCTTTGCATTGAATACCAGGAGTTCCCCATGCTGCAACGAATCATTCCACTGGATACGGGTAAATTGCTCACCCGCGTACAACTCGACGCCTACGACCCCGAGTCAGAATCCTGGCAGAAGCAGTTTGCCCGGCGCTACGTGCATCACGCCGAGTTGGACGGCGTGCTCAACAACATGGAAAACGTCAACGAGACCGTGTACGACAAGTTCGCCATCGCCGTCACACCCTACATGGCGCAGCTCATGGACCCGGACGACCCCCAATGCCCGATCCGCATGCAGTATCTGCCCACCTTCCACGAAGAAACCAAACCCGGCTTTGCCACCATGCTCGATCAGTTGGGCGAGGAGGGCGACACCGTGCCGGGCACCAGCATCGTGCACCGTTACCCGCGTCGGGTGCTGTTTCTGGTGTCCAACACCTGCGCCACGCTGTGCCGCTTTTGCACGCGCAAGCGCATGGTGTCCAAGGCTACGGGTTCGGTGCACAAGGAGCAGATTGAGCGCTCAATCGACTACATTGCCGCCAACACCCAGATTCAGGACGTGCTGCTCTCCGGCGGCGACCCGTTGACTTTTGACGACCAGCGCCTCGACGAGATTCTGGGTGCCATTCGCAGCCGCGCGCCGCACGTGCGCTTTCTGCGCCTGGGCTCGCGCATGGTGGTGCAAATGCCCACGCGCGTGACGCCGGAGTTGTGCGCCGTGCTGGAGAAGCACCGCGTGCAAATGGTCAACATCCACATCAACCACCCCAAGGAAATCACACCTTTGTTGCGCCGCCGTGTCAAACTGATCCAGAAGGCAGGCATCATGATGGGTTTGCAGACGGTGTGCCTCAAAGGCGTGAATGACGATGTGGAAGTGATGCGCGAACTGTTCCTCCAAAGCATTGAAATGGGTGTGCGGCCCTATTACGTCTATTCGACCGACATGGTCGAAGGCGCGCACCACTTTGTGGTGCCGCACAAGCGCATGCTCGAACTCTATGAGGGCCTGCGCGGTTGGATCAGCGGCCCGGCGGTGCCCACCTTCATCGTTGACGGCCTGGGCGGCTTGGGCAAGCTGCCCATCATTCCGTCGTATGTGAACGAAGAACTCCTCCCCGACGGCTCGGGCACCACCGTCAAATGCCGCAACTACAAGGGCATGACGGTGGAAATGCCCGGGCTGGGCCAGGACTTCAGCCTGCCCACCCAAAGTAACTAGGACGACGACGCATGAAACACGGTTCCCCCTATGGCATCCACCGCGTGCTCGAACCCCAGGGCGTGCTGCCGCAAGGCGCCTGGAAGCTCGACAACCGCATGGAGATCTGGGACAACGAGATTCTGATCCAGGTCAGCGCGCTCAACATCGACGCTGCCAGCTTCACCCAGATCAAGACCCAGGCCGAAGGCGACCTCGCCAAAATTGAAGTCGCCGTGCGCTCCATCGTCGCGCAGCGCGGCAAGCACCACAACCCGGTCACCGGCTCGGGCGGCATGCTCATCGGCACCGTGCTGCAGATCGGCCCGGCGCTGCAGGCTCGCAACGAATCGCTCCCCGTCATTGCGAGCAACCCTCCCGTCATTGCGAACGAAGTGAAGCAATCCATGCAACCGCTCCCCGTCATTGCGAACGAAGTGAAGCAATCCATGACTTGCGGACTGCATGGACTGCCGCGCTGCGCTCGCAGTGACGAAAGCACGGCGCATGGTCCATTTGCAGCTTCGGCCACGCAACAGGAAACTCGCAGCAACCTGCAAGTGGGCGACAAGATTGCCACGCTGGTGTCGCTGTCGCTCACGCCGCTGCGCATCGACGCCATCCGCGCCATCCACCTGGAGCGCGACCAGATCGAAATCGAGGGCCAGGCGATTTTGTTCGAGACCGGCCTGTACGCCAAGCTGCCCACCGACATTGCCGAAAACCTGGCGCTGGCGGTGCTGGATGTGGCCGGTGCGGCGGCGCAGACCGCGCGTCTGGTCAAGCCCGGCAACAGCGTAGTGGTAATTGGTGCAGGCGGCAAGTCGGGCACGCTGTGCGTGTACCAGGCGCGCAAGAGCGCAGGTCCCAGCGGCTGCGTGATTGGCGTCTCGCCGTTTGAGAAGGATTGCCAACGCATGCGCGATCTGGGCTGGGTGAACCATGTGCTGCAGGTTGATGCGCGCAACGCGCTGGCGCTGATGGAGGCAGTCAGCGCCGTCACCCAGGGCCAACTGGCCGATGTGGTGATCAACTGCGTCAACGTGCAAGACACCGAGATGGGCAGCATCCTGGCCACGCGCGAGGGCGGGCGGATCTACTTCTTCTCGATGGCCACCAGCTTCACCGCAGCGGCATTGGGAGCCGAGGGCGTGGGCAAGGACGTGGAAATGATCGTCGGCAACGGCTACGCCAAGGGGCACGCCGAGTTGTCGCTCGACCTGCTGCGCGAAAGCCCACGCCTGCGCCAACTGTTTGAAGAGCTTTACGTTTAACCTAGGTTTATCCATGACCCAGAGTGTGCTTTGGCAGCGGATTTGCGCGCAGGGTCTGGGCACCGTGGCGGTGATGGGCATGACCAAGAACACCGGCAAGACGGTGGCGCTGAACCATCTGCTGCGCTGCGCCGCGCAGGAGGGTGTGGCCGTGGGGCTAACCTCGATTGGACGCGACGGCGAGGAGCATGACCAGGTTTTTTCGTTCCCCAAGCCGGCGGTGCGTGTCTGGCCGGGCATGCTGGTAGCCACCGCGCGCGACACCCTGGCGCGCGCCAAGGTGCCAACCCACACCGTGGCGCACACCGGCATTGGCAGCCCCATGGGCGAAATCGATCTGGTGCAGGTGCTGGATGAGGGCGACATGGAAGTGGCGGGCGCGTCGCGCAGCAGCGACCTGCTCCAGTTGATTGCGCAACTCCAGCAGCGCGGTTGCGCGCTGGTGTTGCTCGATGGTGCGCTCGGGCGCAGCCACCATGCCTCGCCGGCGATTGCCGATGGCATCGTGCTGGCTACCGGTGCCACGCTGGGCGGTGCCATGGGCGACGTGCTGCGCAAGACGCGCGAGCGCCTGGCGCTGCTGGGCATTGCGAGCGCGCCGCCCGCGCTGGTGGAGCGTTGCCGCGCCGTGTTTGTGCACGGCGGAGTCGGTCTGTGGGACGCGCACGGCGGCGAACTGTTCCTTGGGCAGATTCCCACCCTGACGGCGGCAGGCACGCTACTGCACTACGCCGAGCGCGGTGTGCAGACCATTGCCGTCAGCGGAGCGGTCGGGCGCACGCTGTGGCAGGCGGTGCAGACGCTGGCCGCGCGGGTGGATGGCCTCACGCTGGTGGTGGCCGACGGCACGCGCTTGTTTATCGACGTGCTCGACCTGGCCGCTTTGCGCCGCCTGGGTGCGCAGTTGCTGGCCTACCGCGCGATTGGCATTGTGGGTGTCACACTCAACCCGGTGGCACCGCTGGGCACGAGTTTTGACGCGCATGCGTTCTTGGCCGAGGCCCGTATTCAATTGGCCCCCTATGAGGTCAGCGATGTTGCGCTGACCGACACCTTGTTACCGGAGTAATTCATGAGCCACCTCCATTTGGACCAGCAGCAGATTGACCGCGCGCGCGACCTGGCGCGGGGCATCGCGCGCCGGGTGTACGACGACATGCAGGGCTTTACCACCACCACGGTAGAGCGCGCCACCATCCGCCTGATGGGCGTCGATGGGGTCGACGAAAACGACGTGCCCCTGCCCAACCGGGTGATCAGCCATTTGCAGGAGCAGGGCTTGCTGCAGCATGGCGCGGCCGCCGTGTTGGCGCATGCCATGCAGCAGCGCGGCTGCAACGCGCAACAGGTGGCGCAAGCGGTGGCCGAGGGCACGCTCACGCTCACGCGCTCGCGTGACGAGCAGGCAGCACGCGCGCACGCCCAGGCACACGCGGCATCCATGTGCGCCCACATTGCGCGCCAGCGCGCGCAACGCCAGACGCAGATCCAGACGCTGGGCGAGGGCCGCGCGCCCTGGCTGTACCTGATCGTGGCCACCGGCAATATTTTTGAAGACGTGGTGCAGGCGCGGGCTGCGGCCGAGCAGGGCGCCGACATCATTGCCGTGATCCGCTCCACCGGCCAGAGCCTGCTGGACTACGTGCCCTTTGGTGCCACCACCGAGGGCTTTGGCGGCACCTACGCCACCCAGGAAAACTTCCGGCTGATGCGCGCTGCGCTGGACGAAGTCGGTGCCAAGGTGGGGCGCTACATCCGCCTGACCAACTACTGCTCGGGGCTGTGCATGCCCGAGATTGCCGCCATGGGTGCCATGGAGCGGCTGGACATGATGCTCAACGACTCGATGTACGGCATCATCTTTCGCGACATCAACATGCAGCGCACCTTTATCGACCAGTTCTTCTCGCGCATGGTCAATGCCTATGCGGGCATCATCATCAACACCGGCGAAGACAACTACCTCACCACCGCCGACGCGTATGACGCGGCGCATACGGTGCTGGCCTCGCAACTTATCAACGAGCAGTTTGCCTACCTCTCGGGCCTGCAGCCCGAGCAGATGGGGCTGGGCCACGCCTTCGAGATTGACCCGTCGCGCGAGAACGGTTTCCTGTGGGAGTTGGCCCACGCGCAACTGGCGCGCCAGGTGTTCCCGCAAGCGTCGCTCAAGTACATGCCGCCCACCAAGCACATGACCGGCAACATCTTCAAGGGCCATGTGCAGGATGCGCTCTTCAACATCGTGAGCACCGTCACCCAGCAAAACATCCACCTGCTGGGCATGATGACCGAGGCGATTCACACGCCTTTCATCCAGGACCGCTTCCTGGCGATCCAGAACGCCAAGTACGTGTTTGGCACCATGCGCGACCTGCACGCCGAAATCGAGTTCAAGGCCGGTGGCCAGATCGAGCGGCGTGCCCAGACCGTGCTGAGCGAAACCGAGCAGGTGCTCACGCAGATCGAATCGATCGGCTTGCAAGCCGCCATCGGCAAGGGCATCTTTGCCGAGATTGCGCGCACGCCCCAGGGCGGCAAGGGGCTCGATGGCGTGCTGTCCAAGGCTGACGATTACTTCAACCCGTTCCCGTCGCTGATGCTTGCAGGAGGCCACTAGCATGAACGCCCAATTTGTCAAACCCTATGGCGACACGCTCGACGACGGGCGCGTGCAACTCTCGTTCACCTTGCCGGTGGCGCTGGACGACGTTGCCAAGGAAGGTGCCAAGCAACTCGCGCTGATGATGGGCCTGCACGAGCCCGCCGTGGTGCACGCCGAGGACATGGGCCAGGGCTTTAGCTTCTTCATCGTCTACGGCCAGTGCACGCACCGCGTGGACCTGTCGCGCCTGCAGGTGAGCAAGCCCGAATACGAAGTGCTCGACAAGGATGGCGTCAACCGCCTGATCACCGAGAAAATGCAGCGCCGCATGGTGGTGCTGGGTGCCTGCATCGAGACCGACGCGCACACTGTGGGCATTGACGCCATCATGAACATGAAGGGCTACAACGGACACAAGGGGCTGGAGAGCTACCACCAGATTCGCGCCATCAACATGGGTGCGCAGGTGGATTCGCAAGACCTGGTGGCGCGCGCCATCGAGGAGCAGGCCGACGTGATTCTGGTGTCGCAGATCGTGACCCAGAAGAACGTGCACCTGGATAACCTGACACGCCTGGCCGACCTGCTCGAAGCCGAGGGCCTGCGCGACCGCGTGATTCTGGTGGTGGGCGGCCCGCGCATCAGCCACGAACTGGCCAAGGAACTGGGCTACGACGCCGGCTTTGGCACCAAGACCTATGCCCAGGACGTGGCATCCTTCGCCATCCACGAATGGATCAAGCGCCACCCTTGACACCCTTGAATTTGTTACGGAGATACACCATGGAAAACTACACCAGCCTGATCCGCCTGCGCATGAGCGCGCACGATGCCCACTACGCGGGCAACCTGGTGGATGGCTCAAAGATGCTGCACCTGTTTGGCGATGTGGCCACCGAACTGCTGATCCGCAGCGATGGCGACGAGGGCCTGTTTGTGGCCTACGACAGCGTCGAGTTTCTGGCCCCGGTGCACGCCGGTGACTACATTGAAGCCAGCGGGCGCATCGTCTCCATGGGCAAGACCTCGCGCAAGATGGTGTTTGAGGCGCGCAAGGTGATTGCCTCTGCGGGCATTGCGGCCCAGCCCTCGGCGGCCGATGTGCTGGAGACTGCGCAGGTGGTATGCCGCGCCAGCGGCACCTGCGTGGTACCAGCCAGCTGCCAGCGGCGCGCGCCATGAGCAAGCTCATCATCACGGCGGCGCTCACGGGCGCTGAGGTCAGCAAGAGCGATCAACCGGCACTGCCGATCACGCCACAGGACATTGGCCGCGCGGCGCAGGAGTGCGTGCAGGCGGGCGCATCGATCGTGCACCTGCACGCGCGCCAGGGCGATGGCACCTCCACCCAGGACCCGGCGGTGTACCGCCAGATCATTGCCGAGGTGCGCGCGCGCTGCGACGCCATCATCCAGATATCCACCGGCGGTGCGGTGGGCATGACGGCGCAGGAGCGCATCGCGCCGGTGGCGCTCAAGCCCGAAATGGCCACGCTGTCGATGGGGTCGGTCAACTTTGGCGGCGACGCGTTTGTCAACCACCCGGCCGACATGCGTGCCTTTGCTGCCGCCATGGCCGAGCACGGTGTGCTGCCCGAACTGGAAATTTTTGACGCCGGGATGCTGGCCACGGCCACGCGCTGGATCAAGCAGGGCTTGCTGAGCGCGCAGCCACATTTTGATCTGGTGCTGGGCGTGCCCGGAGCCATGCCGGCCACGCCAGAGGCGCTGATGTACCTGAAGTCTCAACTGCCCAGCGGTGCCACCTGGACGGTGGCGGGCATTGGGCCGGCGCAACTGCAACTCGGCACCCTGGCCATTGTGCTGGGCGGCCACGTGCGCGTGGGCTTTGAGGACAACATCTACTACCGCAAGGGCGAACTGGCCACAAGCAACGCACAACTGGTGCGCCGCATCGCCCAGATCAGCCAGCTACTCGAACGAGCGGTTGCCACGCCCGCCGAGGCGCGTGTGCTGCTGGGCCTGCCAGCGCTGGGCGTTTAGGCAAAGGCGTGTCGGCCGCAGGCACCGGGGCCGTCGGGGTGGCCGCACGAGCCACAGGGGCCGGGCAGGGGTGGTGCGCTGGCGCTCGACGCCGTGGTGGCAAAGACCGAGAGCTGTTTTTCCAGCTCGACCGAATGGCAGTGCGGGCATTGGGGCGTGGTGTCGCTGCGCACCAGGGCTTCAAACTGGTGGCCGCAGCCGCTGCAGGCGTATTCGTAAATGGGCATGGTTCCTCCGTGGATGGGGGCAATTATCGGTCCTGGCAAGCGCGAATGTCCATGCCCCGCTACACTGGGCTGGCCGATTGCAGTGCACTTGTCTGGAGGACGTGACCATGTTTGAGTTTCTAGGCTTTGGCCGCAACAAAGAATCAAAGCCTGCAGCGCTGCGGCCCCCTGCCGCAGCGCAGAGCGCCAGCGCCGCCCCCAAAAACCTGGACAAGCAACGCGAAATGCTGCGCATGGCCTTGAGCGCCGTGTTGCGCCGCCACGGAATTCCTTCGCAGTGGATTGGCTGCGACATCACCCCTCTGGCGCAACCCGCAGCCACCGAGGTGCTGCTCACGCAACTGACGCTGCTGCACTGGCACGACGCCCTGATGCACTACGCGCCCGCATTGCAGGACGAACTGTTCAAGGAGATTCACCTGTTTGACCACAGCGTGCGGGCCGAGAGCTTTTTGTTCGTGTGGAAGTTTGCGCCGCAATCGGGCCACCCCACCGGCCCACTGCCCGCGCCCGAGTTCTGGACCGCGCCCGCGCAAGCCCCGGTTGCTGCGCCACTGCCTGCTGCGGCTATCCCTGCCGAGCCCCGCCCCAAGTTCGACCTGCCCAAGTCTGCCCTCGACGACGGTGACGACGACCAGGGCTTCCCCGCCACACAGGTAAGGGATCGCATCTGAGCAGGGTATTGCAAAGCGCGGACAATGCGCGCATGCACAACACAGCACGAACACAACTCTCCATGCTCGACCTGGTGACGGTGCGCGAAGGCGGCACCGTGGCGCAGGCGCTGGCATTGGCCTTGCAGACCGCACAGCACGCCGAAGCGCTGGGCTTTACGCGTTACTGGCTTGCCGAGCACCACAACATGGAGAGTATTGCCAGCTCTGCCACGGCAGTGCTGGTGGGCTACATTGCGGGCGGCACGCAGCGCATCCGCGTAGGGTCGGGCGGCATCATGCTGCCCAACCATGCGCCGCTGGTGGTGGCCGAGGCCTTTGGCACTTTGGCCGAGTTGTACCCTGGCCGAATTGACCTCGGGCTGGGGCGCGCTCCCGGCACCGACACCCTGACCATGCGCGCGCTGCGGCGCAACCGGGTCGAAACCGAAGAAGACTTTCCGCGCGACGTGGCCGAACTGCAGGCGCTGCTGGGCGATACCCGGCCGGGCCAGCGGCTGGTGGCCAACCCGGGAGCGGGTACGCAGGTGCCGATCTGGTTGCTGGGCTCAAGCCTCTTTTCGGCGCAACTGGCAGCGCAACGCGGTTTGCCCTTTGCCTTTGCGTCGCACTTTGCGCCGCAAATGATGATGCAGGCGATTGAAATCTACCGCAGCACCTTTTGCCCCTCCAAGACGCTGGCCAAACCCCATGTGGCCATTGGCGTGCCCCTGGTGGCCGCGCCCACGGACGAAGAAGCGCAGTACCTGGCCAGCAGCGTGTACCAGCGCGTGCTGGGCATTCTGACCGGCGAGCGCAAGAAGCTGCAGCCCCCGGTGGCCGACTTTGTTGCGCGCCTGAGTGAGCGCGAGCGCGGTGCGATTGCGGACTTTCTGGGGCTGGCCGTGATTGGCGGCCCCGCCACCGTGCACGACGCCTTTGCCCGCCTGCAGGAAATTACCGGTGCCGACGAGTTCATCCTGGTGTGCGACCTGTTTGAAGCGCAGCACCGCTTGCGCGCGCTCGACATCGCCCGCCAGGCATGGCCGCTTGATGCCGCTGCCGAGTTGCGCACCAACTGAAAGCGCCACTCTGTGGCCAACGGGCCCACGGCCAACCACAGCAGCACGAGCAATGCCCAACGACTTTGTTTTATTGGCACAGGGCCGATTGTGCCGCCTTACGCTTGGTATCCTTGAGCCCCCCGTGGTTTGACTGATGGGGTTTTCTTTTTGATACATGCGCACTGAATACCTGTTCGACCTCGCCACCTTTCACGCCTACCGTCTGGCAGGGTATGCGCTGCTCAACTGGGCCGATGACGCGGCGATTCTTGCGTTCATGTTTTGCTGACGGCCACCTCAGGGCTTGATAAGAGTGGCGCCGTATTGTAGACACCCAATTAAGGGTCCTAATTCAACCGATGATGATGTATGAGGTATGGCGCGGAACACTGCGGAAATGCGTCATCGACTGAGCAGTTCAACATAGGCTTGGTAGCTGTAACATCGGTTCTTTTTCTGGCCAGTCATCTCAGTCACGATGCTCAAATCCTCCAAAACTCTCACGGCTGATGTCGCAGTGGGGAAACTGGTATCGAGTTGCTGTCGAACGCGTTCGATAGAGAAGCGTGGCATCATCGGCAGCATCTCGAACAGTCGATAGCTCGCTGGGCCTGCCTTGGGTGATTGCAGCAGTCGGCGGCGGTCGGCGGCGACAAGGCTGGCGACTTCAATGATGTTCTTCTCTGCATCCCCTGCGGCGGTTGCCACTCCCTCCAAAAAAAAGGTGACCCAGGACTCCCAATCGCCTTCGGTCCGGATGGCTGACAGACGACGGTAGTACTCGGCTTGGTGTTGCTTTAGGTAACCGCTGAGGTACATCAACGGCTCAGCCAACAACCCCCAATGCTCGAACAATGCTGCGATCAGCAGGCGACCGATTCGTCCGTTGCCATCAAGGAAGGGGTGAATGGTTTCAAACTGTGCGTGGATGAGTGCCACCTTCACCATAGGTGGCAAATCCGTCGCGGTGGCGTGGATGAATCGTTCCATATCGGCCAGCAAAGCTGACACACGCTCTGGTGGCGGTGGCACAAACACGGCATTGCCAGGCCGTGTGCCACCGATCCAGTTCTGTGACCGGCGCAGTTTCCCGGGCTGTTTTCCTGCGCCCCTGACACCGTCAAGCAGCAACCGGTGAGCATGGCGCAACAACCGCACGCTAATTGGCAGCCCTTTGGGGTCACGCAATTGATCTTGCACCCAGCGAAAAGCACGGAGGTAGTTCGTCACCTCCTCCACATCGTCGGTGTTGCTCAACTTGAAGCCCGCTTCTTTGTCGAACAAGTCGGTCAGCGTGGCTTGCGTGCCCTCAATCTGCGACGTGAGTAAGGCTTCCTTGCGAATGGCGCTATACAGCAGCCAATCCACCGATGGAGCTAACCCAGACACCCCGGCCAAGCGAGCAAGCGCCAATTCGGCCTGACGATTGAGTTCAATGAACGCCTCGGGTGACAGGGCCGGATCAAACGGTGGCAAGGCATGGGGCACAAATGCACGCACCGATTCGCCAAGCGTCGTTGAAGTCGAGTAGCTTCCGGTAGTGCGAGGCATTGAAAGCAATCTTTAGTGGCGGAGCATCGTATTAAAGCATTCTTTAATTTGAATGGCAACAATGAACCTGGATTGCGCAGTTGGACGCGCCCAAGTGGGCTTGTTGGCGCGCTATCAACTTTCCCCAGTTCTCCAGACTGGCCTTAGGGATGCCCGGTATCTTGGCCCGTCGTTTCGTTTCACTCATCGCATTCTCCTTAAACTGATTTTTATCCATCAGCCAAGCAGTACGTTTTTCGGGGGCAAGGTCAATTTCTGCCGACACCTTGCCCGCGTCCTGCAACACCTCACGGTCGGTGGCCTCAATGAAGCGATTCAGGCGGGTTTCCCAGTCCTGCATGGTCACAGGAATCTTCCGTTGCGCCATGTCTTCAGCCACATCCAGATAGGCGTTGACCAGCCGTGAGAGCTGAGCCAGCTCAACATCAGTCAGGTAGTTCTTGGCGATTACCCGCCCGGATGTCCAAAAATTGGAAGCCATGCCGCGCACCGTCCGCCCCCCAAAAAAACCCGCAGCCACTGGGGGAAAACGGGCAATGAAAAAGCCCTGACTCGCGAGAATCAGGGCTTGATAAGAGTGGTGCCGGAGAGATGAATCGAACACCCGACCTTCTCATTACGAATGAGCTGCTCTACCGACTGAGCTACACCGGCTGGAAAGGGCTGAATTATAGCGTGGTCGTGTTGGCGCTCAGGGGGGCTTGGTGGTAGCTGGTGACGCGTTCCACTTCGTTCCTGGAGCCCAGCACCACGCTCACGCGCTGGTGCAACTGGGTGGGTTGCACGTCGAGGATGCGCTCGCGTCCGTTGGTGGCTGCGCCGCCGGCTTGCTCCACCAGCCAGGCCATGGGGTTGGCTTCGTACATCAGGCGCAACTTGCCGGGCTTTTCGGGCTCGCGCTTGTCCCAGGGGTACATGAAGACGCCGCCGCGTGTGAGGATGCGGTGCACGTCGGCCACCATGCTGGCAATCCAGCGCATGTTGAAGTCTTTGCCGCGCGGGCCTTCCTTGCCGGCCAGGCACTCGTCCACGTAGCGCCGCACCGGCGCGTCCCAGTGGCGCATATTGCTCATGTTGATGGCAAATTCCTTGGTGTCGGGCGGGATCTGCACGTTTTCTTCGGTCAGCACAAACGAGCCCTGCTCGCGGTCCAGCGTGAACATCACCACGCCGTCGCCCACGGTCAGCACCAGCGTGGTTTGCGGGCCATAGACGCAGTAGCCTGCGGCCACCTGCTGGCAGCCCGCTTGCAGAAAGTCCTGCTCGCTCACGCCCGCGCCTTCGGGCTTGTGCAGCACGCTGAAGATGGTGCCGATACTCACGTTGACGTCGATGTTGCTGGAGCCGTCAAGCGGGTCAAACAGCAGCAGGTATTCGCCTTGCGGATAGCGGTTGGGGACGACGTAGATGCCTTCCATTTCTTCGCTCGCCATGGCGGCCAGGTGGCCGCCCCACTCGTTGGCTTCAATCAGCACTTCGTTGGCGATGATGTCGAGCTTCTTCTGGATTTCGCCCTGCACATTCTCGCTTTGTGTGGCGCCCAGCACGCCACCGAGCGCGCCTTTGTTGACGGCCAGGCTGATGCCCTTGCAGGCACGCGCCACCACCTCCAGCAGCAGGCGCAGTTGCGCCGGAATCGAGCCGTCTACGCGCTGCTCTTCCACCAGGTAACGGGTCAGGGAAATTCTTCGGGTCATGACAAGTCCTCTCAATCTGCCAGCGCGCGGTCCACCACCTCGCGCACATCGTTGCTCAAATCGGCCTTGGCGGCCACGCGGGCCAGCGCCTCGCGGGCGGCGCTGCGGTAGGGTTCGGCCAGTTTCTTCCAGCGGTCCATGGCGCGTGCCAGGCGCGCAGCCACTTGGGGGTTGATGCTGTCAAGCTCGATCACGCGCTCACTCCAGAACACATAGCCCGCCGCGTCCACGCGGTGGAACGCTCCGGGGTTGGCGCTGCAGTAGCTGAAGATCAGGCTGCGCGCCCGGTTGGGGTTGCGGATGTTGAAGTCCGGGTGGCTGAGCAACTGGCGCACCGCTGGCAGCACTTGCCCGCCACGGTCGGGCGTGCTGGCCTGCAGGGCAAACCATTTGTCGAGCACCAGCTCTTCGTGTTTGAACAGCGCATGAAAGCGCGCCAGCGCCAGCGTTGCCAGCGGGTGGCCGCTGCCCACCAGGGCTGAGAGCGCGTGCAGCCGGTCGGTCATGTTGCCTGCGTCCTTGAAGCGTTGCAGCACTTTGCCTGGCCAGACCGGGTCGCCGTTGTGGGTGGCTGCCAAACACCGGTAGTGCAGCGCCAGGCCCGAGAGCGCGCGCCGCCCGCACGAGAGTGTGTCGGGGCGGTAGCCGCCATTGTCCTGGTGCGCCTCCAGCGCCCATTGCCAGTCGTCCTGCAAGGCCAGCGCCAGTTGCAGGCGCATGGCTTCGCGCACGGCGTGCACGCGCTGCGGATCCACCACGTCAAGCTGCTCGGCAATGTAGGTCTCGGCGGGCAGCGTAAGCACCAGTTCCTTGAAGGCGGCATCCAGCGTGGGGTGGCGCAGCACGCTGCGCATGGCCTCCACATAGGCCGGGTTGAGCACGGGTGTGTCGGCTGG
>Ga0194059_1000161_pt1 | contig 33596 bp, 28 predicted proteins | sample SepL6211m_MetaG_FD_163426 | JGI IMG/M metagenome (GOLD analysis project Ga0194059, IMG submission 163426) | Anoxic zone freshwater microbial communities from boreal shield lake in IISD Experimental Lakes Area, Ontario, Canada - Sep2016-L626-11m | ecosystem: Environmental > Aquatic > Freshwater >...
GCGTTGATCTCGCTGATTGCCAACGCCTGCTTGCCCATCTGGATCATCCCCGCCCGCTTGGCGTCCGTGTCCAGCGAGTAGTCGTAGAAGAACGACGGGGCAGCCATCTTTCCACGGGCCTTGACCAATGCACCCTTGGCGCTGCGGACAGCAGCCAGAGCTTTGGGGAGGTCGCTCACTGTGGGGTCGTTGCTTGGGTGGGTGACCAGCTCAGAAACCCGGTTGTAGTTCAGGACATCCTTGTCCAGAGCCTTCAGCAGGATCTCCTTGGCTTCGGATGCTCCCATCTCGACGGCCCCCTCTTCGGTCTCAGTGGACAGCAGCGGAGCCAATGCCTCGGAAATCTCGTTGAGGGTGGAGTAGTGGGTTCCACGACGGATGGCCTTGGCAATCTCCCGGTACGCCTCGCGGGCAGTCTTGTCGGCCGTGGAGGTGTAGTCGGTGGAAGACTCCCGGATGTGGGAGTAGACGTGGCCCTCGATGTCCACCTCGGCAACCTTTGACCGCTCGGTCCAGACCATTGGCACCTCCTCGCCTTCTGCCGCCCTTGCAACCCGGTTCTTGTACTCGGCCAAATCCTTTGCACGAGCAGCCATCCACTCTCGGGTGTGCTCCTGGCCAGCCTCGGAGAACTGCCGGCCGACCGCGTAGCCGTACTGCATCGCCTTACGCGAGAAGTCCAATCCGAACAACTGCTCCTCGGGGCTGATGCCGGGGGCTTCCGGGTCCTTTATCCCACCTTCCACATCCGCCCCGGAGTAGATCTCTCCGACCGCCTTGGAGAACTTGTGCTGCATCTCCGCAAACGCCAGGTCTTCCTTGGTGGCGGTGATGCCTTCACCCAACGAATCGCCCACCTTCACAGGGGTTGAGCCGGGGTTCTGGTTCTGACTAAGGATCCACGAGTTGATCTTACGGTTCCAGATGGCCAAGTCGGATGCGTCGTCCGGGTTGAGTCCGTGGGAATCGACAGCTTTCCGACGAGCCACAGCCAGCGGCTCCTTCATGCTGTCGGTGAGCGCCTTGGTTTTTGAGCCGAAGGTGTCGATGGAGCGGGACCGCTTGACCAACTCGCTACCAGCGCGACCAGCCATCGCTCGGTACGCATTGAACCGCGTGTCCAAGTGGTCGCCCAAGACAGCCTTTAGCACGCCCACCTTCTCCAGAAGCATCAGCGGGGTGGAGATGATGTTGACTCCAATGGAGTTCTCCCAAGCAGACTCACTGAGCCAGCGGCGGTCGGTCATGTACCGGCTGACGAAAGCCAACATGTTGTTGTAGCTGGTCCGCTTGGCTGGGTCGGTGATGTATTTTGGGTCGCCGGAATTATTGATGGCGTTGATGGTCTCCTGCATCCACTCGCCGATGGTGTCCAAGTTCTTCTTCTCGACTGCGTAGTCGGGGGTGAAGTTGACCACGTACTCCTTGCCGCTCGGTCCCACCAAAGTCTGGTCTCCGTTGGGCTTGTTGGTGTATCGGATGATGCCGCTGTACTTGAATCCACCGTACTGGAATGCGGACGTGACGCGCGCTTGGTACTGCTTGCTCGCTTGCATCCGGTCCATCACGCCGATGGCCGCATCAACGCCGTCCAAGATCACGAGCTGCTGGTCCAGCGACCGGTCCAGATTAGCCACTTGGTTCAGCACCGAGTTGGCGTCCATCTTCAGGGCGATGATGGTTTTCAGGGCGGTCTTGGGATTGCCAACCTTGGCTTTCAGGTCCTTGATCTGCGCCTTGGCGACTGCCGTGTCCGCCATGAGTGCGCGGATGAGGGAGAGTCGGTCAGGAAGGCCGCTGCCGGGCTTCAGGGAGGCCCTGATGGCGGTTGCCACCTCGTCGGTCATCAACGGAGGCTTGGACTTGTCGGCCTGCCTAGACTCGATCCAGGACTTCATGGCTTCCGGGGAGGCGAAGTCCGCCATCGGGGCATCCTTGGCGATGGAGCGGAGAGCGGCGGAGATGGCGTCCTGTTTCTGGCGGAGACCTACCACAGCGGCGCTGGCTTTGTGGAGTTCGTCCAGCGTGCGGGACGCAGCGGATGTGCCCACCTTCCCGATCTCCAGATCGATCATCGTCTGGAGGTCTTTTAGGAGCTGGTCCGCCTCGTTGTTGCTCACATGGGCCAGCAGCCGGGACTCGTTCAGACCATCGAGCTTGCTGGTGATGTCGGAAATCTTGGTAGCAGCCTTCTCTTGGCGCGCCTTGATGGCGTTGTACCGCTGGTTCAGGTACAGATGGGTGGCCATGACCGACTGTGCAGCCACGGATTTGTACTGCTCAGGGAGGTCATCGAGCGTCCGGTAGTTGGGCCAGCTTCCCTCATTGGCTTGACGGATCTGGTCGGCCACCACAGCTACGCCGACGATGTTCCGCACAGCCTTCAGTTGGATGATGGCAGCCTTCTCAGCGGGGGTGGGATTGGGTTTCGCTTCGAGGTCGGCGATTTCCTTCAGGGTGGATTCGGGGATGATGGCGGAAGCGGTCTGGCCCTGTGCCACCACGGCCTCGGTCTGCCCCTGCTCAGCGATACGCTTGAACCGCTCCGGGTTCGTGACGTACAGGTTGTTCGCCACGGAATAGCGGATGTCCTTGCTCTCCGGGTTGAACCGCTGCGACAGGAGCACCACGTTTCCGGCGTTGTCGTAGGTTACGGGTTCGGCGGATTTTACTCCTCCAGACGCTGCTTGGAATCCTCCAGAATCAGCACCCCTGAGTCCGCCAATTCCATGGACTTCTGAGCTTCCATCAACAACATGTCCAATTCGCTCTTTGAGGGTTCCTCTTGAGTGTAACGTCCTGAGATATTGTCCATAAGATTGCGGTTCCTTTCCAGATTTTACGATTGATGCGGCCCAAAGTGCTGCCTGAACCTGACGAGGTTCCCATCCAAGCTCGTTGGCGATTTCCGTCAGAACCTTGGACGCCTTCGCGTACTGCGCGGCGGACGGGGTATCGACCCCGAACAGCATCCTGGCGATGTGCCGGTCAACGACGACGGAGTCGGTCTTGCCCTCGTTGGCGGACGTGTACGCGCCAATCTTCCGGCCCTGAATCTGCGTCTCGGCCCGCAGCGCGTTCAGGTTCCCGATGACTGGTGAAAGATACCCGGACGACTCCTCGCCGCGCGTCTTGCCGTCAAAATCAAGGCCCTGCTTGAACTGCGCGAACGCCTTCAAGGCAAGTGCGACGTTCGTTTTCACCGAAGACGCCTGCGAGGTAATGGCTAGGATTTTCTGGAACAGTCCAGCGTCGCTTCCAAAGAATGCGTCGAGTGTATCCTGGTGTTCCTTGTACCAGTCCCTCCACTTCGCCTGAGATAGTGCGAGGTCCGTGAGCGCCTCCCTGGATAGTCGGACGCGAAGGCTGTTGCGCTTAGAGGCCGGACTCGCTTGCTTTGCAGTAGAGAACCCAGCCTTCTTTGCCGCAGCGTCCACCATCTGCTGTGCCGCGGCCATGTCCCCGCGCGCCACCGCTTCCATGTACGGCCTGTCCATCGCCGCGACATCCTGGTTGTACCGGCTCTGCTGCTGCCCGTTCCACGGACCGGCCGCTGCCCGGAGCGCTGAGATCATCAGGGCCTCGAAGTTGGCTGGCTTGCTCTCGAATCCGAACTTGGCTTTCAGGGCCTGCCAGATGGAATCGAGGAACCGCTGCCACAGAGGGCGGATGGTAGTATTCGCGGCACGGATGGAAGCCTTGTCGATGGCCGCTTCCATGGTGGTCTCCTGCGGAGAGTAGCCACGGGCGAGCTGGGCCTGAACGTCAGCTTCGGTGAGCTTGGCTACCACCTCTGCCCAAGCCTTCTGCACGGTAGGGTCTTCCCAGACGGTATGGAGCAGCTCGTGCCAGATCTTCTCCCGGACCTCTGCCTCGGAGCCAATCTGCGCGCCGTTGATGGTGATGATGGGCTGTCCGCCTTGGGAGAACTCAATCTGGGCCGCCACATTCCGACCGTTCTTGGTCTTCAGGTTGGGGTCGTCCACCACCCGGATGAGCAGGTCTGGATTGCCCACTGAATCGAGCCACTGGTCCACCGCCTCCTGAGCACGAGCCTGACCGATAGGCTCAGCGATGAGACTGCTCACTGAGAAGTTGACCGCGCCGAGCTTGTCCAAGGTGGGCTTCACCGCATTGAACGCAGCCAGCTCCTTGTCGTTCAGGTCGCCAGTGGTGTCGGACTGGTAGGCGGAGATGATGGAGACCAGCTCGGAGGCGCTGAGATTGAGGCGTGCCCGGAGCTGGTTGAGGACTTCTACTGCATCCTGCTTGACCCGGTTCGTGTCCGCTTCGATGGCGGTCTGGGGGAGCACCTGGGTGGTGGCCCGGGTGAGGTTGGTGGATGTGCCGGACTCGCCGACGGCTTCCTCGCCAGCGGTCTGCTTGGCCATCTTCTCAGCGCCGCTCTTGCCCACGTCCATGGTGACGCCCTTGGCGATGACCATCGGATCGAACAGGAACTTCCCGGTATCTGCCCACTTCACAGCGGACTGGTACAGCTTGTTGCGATACCTCTGGATTGCATCGAATTTCCCACCGTCGGACAGGGCCTCATAGCCGGACGACTTCTTGATGTCGGTCTCAGCCTGCGCGTCGAGGTCGCGGATGTTCTGTGCGACAGGGTCTTTGCTCTCAATGCCGGCGTCGATGGCTTGATTGATGCGGTTGTAGACCTCCGCGGTGATGGTGGGAGCGCCCCGGTAGGGCCGCACACCGAACACGCTGCCTTCGATTGCCGGGGAAGGAGCTGGTGAGACTCCTGCCCCGACACCCGAGGTAGCGATACTTTGGGCCGCCGCAGGTTTACTGCGGAGAGGGGATTTCCGGAGACGGACTCCGGTGGGTTCAGGGGGTGCCGAGAACGAGTCGGGCTCGTTGAAGGAATCGTCAGCCGATGGCTGCGTCACGTTCTCAACGTAGATCACCTTACCAGCTTCAACCACTCGGCGACCGAACTTGGCCCCGTCCTGAAGGACAACGTCTCCATTTTCAGGGTCCACATCAGCCACCTTGAACGACTCACCGCCGATGGTGACTTCTCCGCCAACAATCAGGTCACTGACGTTGACTCCTTCTGGGCCGCCCTTGCTCTTGCTGGTGGCCTTGTTGAAGGATTTCTGCTGGCGGTCCTCGGTCTTCCCCTCCGCCACCCCTTGGTCACGCATCCGCCGCATCTTCGTCTCAGTCACGACCCGGCTATTGCTGGATGATTCGATAGCTGCCCACAAGTCTGACACCGTCAGGCCGGCGTACTTCTCGGGGTGCTGCATCTCCAGCGCCTTGGCCATCCGGTCAGGGGTCATGGAGCCCTTTCCGCCCCGGCCGTTTCCGTAGATGAAGTTATGGATCGGCTGCTTGAGGGTCGGCGCGTCGTCGTATTCTGGGCCGTTCTTGTCAGGTGCGAGGAGCTTGCGCTTCCGGGCTTCGGTCTTGGAGATAAGACCACCCTGCGACTCGATGTCGTCAAGGATGTCGCCGATTACCTCGCGACCATGGAACTGCCGAGCCTTGGCGGGCTGTGTGGTGGGGGTGGGATAGTAGCCAAACTCCTCAAGCGTATCTCCTGCCCATCGAACATCACGCGCCTTCACTTTGAAGGCATGAACAGGAACGTCGGCTGACGGATTATCCCCCATGCCGTGCTGCTTGGAGTAGGACTTTGAGAACGACACCCAATCGCCATCGTTCAGCGTGTTCTGTGGCGAGGCACGATACACGGTGATTTCAGCATCCGGCTTGCCGCGAATCTTGCGAAGCGCAGCCACACTTTCCCTGTATCCAACGCTTCTGGGTTCTCCGGTGTAAAAGTCTGGCCGGTCGTAAATGTCTCGTGGCGCAAGGTCGGTAGAAAGTAAATCATGTGCCTGTGGCCCTTCGCTATTAGGGCGATGCTGCATCCGGTAATCTTCCACCGGCTTCCCCTTCGCCCCTGTCTCGGCGGCGGCGGGGGTGGTTAGCTTGGCTTTCAGGGATTCAAAGAGGCGAACCCTCGCAGCGGAACGTCCGTCCTCGTTGTCCGGTCGATACTGGATGTCCTTGAATCCCGCATTACCCAGAGCCGACTTGATCTCGTTGAGTTTCCCAGCGACACCGCTTCCAGAAAGCCCAGTGACGAACCCGATTGACGGGTCATCAGGGCTCGGGATGACGGACATCTTCAGGCCGCCAAAGTCAACCGTGAGACCACCAACCGCTTGAAGCGCGCCACCGGGAACGAATTGCGCCACAGTGACGGGCGCTACTTGCAAATTCGCACCTGTTTGGAGTGGAGTTCCTTGCGGAGTTTTACCTTCTGCTTGTGTTGTGGCTGATGATATGCCAAACTTCTTTGAGATTGCATCATTAAGGTTGTCACCGGGTCTAACAATGACAAGTTCAACGCTAACCGTTCCATCGTCTTTATGGCGCTCCACCCTCACTTCTATTGATCCGTCTTTATTTAGACCAACATGAGTCAAGTGCATTCCCGATTGCAGCCCATCAGAATTAACACCTGCGTCACTTAGATACTTTGAAAGTACAATTGTTTGTTTGCTTCTTGACTGCTTTTTCTTGGCCCTCTCCCTGGCGTTGAAGACCGCGTCGGATTCATCCTCCGATGGAGCTTTCGCAAGCGCGTCACGCTCTTCACTTGTAAGCATTGAAGATTTGTCCTGACCAACCGCTCCAGAAACAACAGGCGCGACCTGCGTGACTACTTGCGGATTCGCACTTGCTTGGAGTGGAGTTCCTTGCGGAGCTTGACCTTCTGTTTGTCCGACAGCGGGCTGACTTTGGACATCAGAAACCGGACCTGTTGGAGCGACTTGGTTTGCGCGGGTTTGGATGGCATGGGAATCGAGGAGCGGGGTGGAGATGGGGTTGGCGGCTAGCTCGGCGTGGAGTTGACGCCAGATCTCTGCTTCCTGCCGGCGCTGATTCAGTGTGGCAAGGATGGCTGGAACACGCATGTCAACCCGTGCGTTCTGAGTGGGCGGCTGTGGTTGTGCGGCTGCCTCCTGATTGGCAGCCTGCTCTGCATTCAGTTGACGCCAGATCTGCTCCTCCTGCTGGCGGAGATTCTCAGCAGCCCCTTCTGCGGCGCGCTGTTGGCCGCGGGCTGATGCCTCCTGCCGGACCTGAGCGCGACGTGCCGCCTCTTCTGCCGGCAGGATTACGCCTGTTCCCATGCCGCCTTCAGGGTACGTTCCGATAGCGGGCTCGGGCTGCGTTTCAATGGGCTGAATCTGCGGCATGTTCAGGCCGGCTTCAAGGCGCGCCCGGCGCTCGGTGGCAGACTTCCTGGCGATACGGTCAGCGAAGATGGCTCGTCGAGCATCCAGCCGCTGTTGCAACACGCCGAGGATGTCAGCGGAGGACATACCGTCCAACTGGGCGGGGTCGAGAGGGGGAAGCTGCGCCGCCGTTTCCGACTGCTGGAAATTGAGCGGGGTCAGGTCCTCAGTGGACGACTTGTCGGGCACGTTTACAGAGCCCAATGGAGAGGATGTTGCGGGACGGCCAAGCGGCGCGTTCTCGACTTGGCGGAGAAGGGTGGCTTCCGGGGAGCGGTACTCTTGGATGGCGCGGAGACGATTGCCTCGGTCGCGGGCATTGGCCGCTGCGAATGCTCCACCAGCAGCAACGCCGCCGATGGCACCACCAGCCGCTTCCATCAAGGCAGTCTGCACGTCCAGTGGATTGGCGCTTGGGTCGGATCCGGTCAGGTACTTTGCGGAAGCTCGATTCAGCGTGCCCTCAAGAGGCTCCTGCACAGCCTCTCCAATAGTGGACTTCAGGGTGGGCCGGACAATCCCGCGCATCGCACCAGCCTTGGCCTCATGGAGCCCCGGAACGACACCGAGCAAGCCCTCTGTGGCAGCTCCGGTGGCAGCCTCGACAAACCCTTGATTGATGGCTTGCTCCGGGGTAGCTCCTGCATCAAGTGCGCCCTGGAGGCCGCTCTCGAAGGACGATGCTGCATAGGCGGGGACAGCAAGTGGGCCTGATGCGACAGTTCCAATGACGGAACCAACGGAACTACCAACAAGATTGGCCGCTGTCTGCTTCGGGTTGACCGGGTAGAACGCCTGCCCTTGTTCGCTCAGACTGGTGCCGAGCCGCACCATCGGATTGGCTTCGGAGCGCGCGAGTGCGTCTGCCGCATTCCTGTTGTTCCTGCCAAGGATGTCACCGAGCGGGTCTCGGATGGCATTAACGACCGCATCGGTGAACATCGAATCGACACGGCCGGCACCGGCGATGGCTTTGTTCCCGAACTCACCAACCGCTTGGCCAAGACTGGCCAGACCGGAAACGACAGGGCCGGCCTCGGATCCACCAGAGATGTCGGCAGCAGTCTGCTGAGCGTTCCGAGCAGATACACCAGCCTGTGCTCGACGGCGACCCTCGGAGCCGCGGGGGCCGGCAGAGGCCACGCTCATGGCGTCGTAGTTGCTGAATGCCTGCTCGGCAATCTCAGGCGTCAGGTCACCATCAACCTCGATTTGCAGTTGCCGTCCCTGGTCGTCTTCGATGTCGTACTTGGCCACAGGCCAATGGTGGGACTTTGGCGAAGGTCAAGTCAAACCCGAATCACTGCACATTCCAGTCTGTCATGTCGCCTTGCCCCTGATAAGCGGGATTCGTGTTCCAATCAATCGGTACCTGGTTTGTGGACGACAAGGAAGGAATGAGCGCGGCCGGATTGGATGGCTGTTGGGAGTATACCGGCTGCCCGCCCATACCGAGAACCTTGAAGCTGCGACCGGTGGCACGGTTGGTCATCACGAGCGGGGCCTGTGCCGCGCCAGTGTATCCACTAGGGATTGTTCCAGGAGCAGCAGTCGGGTACGGGTTGGCGTTCATCAGGTTTGGGATGAGCGCGGCCGGATTCTGAATGTCAGGCTGCGGTGCTGCCGGGTTTTTAATCGGGCCTTGAGGAAGCGGGATCTTGGCTGGACCGGAAGCTGTGGGATTGAACTGGTCGATTTCCACGAGTCGCCCAGAGTTGTCCAATGTAACCTTCTTCATTGACCGCGCAGTTAGCTTGTCGCCGTCTATCTGCACGTATGGCACAAGGGTCGGGTTGGCAGCCAGAGCTTTTGCTACATAGCTGCTGTACGGAACAGCGGCCATTTTTTCATCGGCATTTTTCTTTGCAACCGATCCGCGAGTGAAAAGTCCGCTCTCTTTCTTGAGCATGTCCTCGCTGTCTTTTTTCTTCAACTCATCAGCCATGTTCTTGATGATGAGCGCGGCATTCGGGGCGGTGTTGTTGAACTCGTCAGCTTGAGAATTGTGCAGCTCAACAGTTTTTCCAATGGTGGCAACGTCCTGCGGGCGGAGCTTGGAGGCATTGGCGTTGATCTCAGCGATTGCTTTCTGAGTGGCAAGCTGGTTGGCGCGGTAGCTCTTCTCGTTCTCAGCAATCACCGTGTCCAAATCGAGACGCCGTCCACCCTGCTGCTGGGATGTCTGGGCGTTCATCATCCCGATCTGGTTCTGGCCTTGCGCTGTGTCCCGATAGGCATCGGTCTGGTAACGCTGGGCACCATACTTCTGAGCCGTCTCCTGAGACTGTCGGATGTTGTCCAGAAGGGCGTTACGGTCGGCCAGGTCCTGCGCCCGCTGGGCAAGCGCGAACTGGTCTTGCGCCATGGACTGCTGGGCAACGACGGGGTTGGTGAAAAGGACGTTGGAGGGCATAATCGGATGCTGGTTTATTTTGCGGGTGCGCTGCCATCTCTAGTCGCAACGATGTTCCATTGCGCCATGGTTCCAAAAGCGGGACCTGTTACGTCGAAAGTGGTGGTTGGATTCGTATTGAAACCAATAGACCTGAGCATCCTCTCAACTACCGTCGGGCCTATGCTCCAACGAAACAAGTAATCGTTCCCGGTATCTATTGCTGGACGGAAAACCATGACGTCAGGATTTTCGCTTCTTAGAACGTCCGTCACAATCACCGTGTCCGCCACACGGCACGCTTCCTTCAAGACTCCCCACGGATTTGCGGTGTGGAGCAGGACGTTCCCAACCACTGCCACATCGAAGCTGCGGTCTTCAAACGGCAATTCGTAGATGTTTCCGTAGACTACTTTGACTTGCGAATTTAGGAATCTATGGAGCTTCCAGAATCCGTTCTTCATCTTCCGTATGTACGACAAGTCAGTTGCCCAACACGGAAGCGTATCCATTGGATGCTCATCCGACTGGTCAAAAGATGTGACGTTGCCGCCCATCTTCTCCATGTGGAAGGAAAGTGCTCCACTGGCAGTCCCGATGTCTAGGCATGTATTCCCAGAGAAGTCCACCCCGCCAGTGTGCCGCTCAATGACCGGCTGTATGTCCCAATCGCCCTGCCTGACAAAGCCCGGAATCGCAACAGAGTGATACCAGCAGCACGATTCCTCTGCATCCGTGCCTGGATCCTGTTCGTATTGCTTTGTCACGTTGGAAATCATCTGTTACTGATTAGATGGTCGAGCCGGACCAATAGTTGTCGTAGTATCCTTGGTTGGAGGGCTGGCTCTGCTGCTTCGGATAGAAGCTCTGGTTGGGCTGGCCGTAGCCAGTAGCGCCTCCATAGCCGCCAAACTGTCCATACCCACCGCTTCCACCACCACCGACATACCCATTGCCTCCGCCTCCCCTGTTCAACATCCCGAAAATTTGCGAGAAGCCACCACCTCCGCCACCAGAAGCGCCTCCACCTCCACCCATTCCGCCTCCAGCGTATATGGATGCGGCAGTCTTCGCTGCGTCTACCGCTTGGCCGGCTTGAGTATTCCCGTAGTCGGACAGCTTCTTGGCCCAGTTGTCATTTGCTTGGTAGCCCATGACGTTGGCGTTGTTGCTAGCGGTAAGAGAACCAAGCAGGCCGGCATTCTGCTGTGCTGCTTGGTTGCGCGCCTCCATCGGAAGGAACGAAAGGCCGACACCACGAAGCGGAAGATTTCCGCGAGCGGTGATGGCGCTCATTGCCGTGTTGGCATTCTGAGCCGCCGTGTTTCCAAGAGCAGAAGTGGCAGGGGAGATGGAAGAGATTGCCTGCTGGTACAGCGGGAGCGCGTTCTGAGCGGACCGGTTGTTCGCGAGAAGCGTCTCGAACCGCGAGAGGCCACCAGTCCTACCGCCGTATCCGCCACGGGAAAGATTGAGCTTATCGACTGCACTCAGTCCAGCCCCTGCCATCCTGTCCGCAAAGGAATTGGCAAGCCCGGTGTACCGGGACATGAGAGCGTCGAAATTGTCCAGCGGATTGACAGATGCCGTGTTGACGATTCTGCCAAGGGAGGCGGTGTCTTCCGGCGTGATCTGCCGGTACATGTTCTGGGCATTAGCAACCTCTGATCCGATGTTACTGATGTCCTTGGCGTTCGATGCACGGTCAATGCCAAGCTGATTTACGGAATCAACAAGCGCCGAGCGTGTCGTTGGGTCAGAGTACAGCGTCTTGTAATCGGTTTTTCCGAACATCCCGACGATACCTGCGATAGGGTCTTGAAATGCCATAAATCAGCGTCCTTTAAGTTGTGTCAACGAGTCCCGCAATCGCCTACTGTTTTCTGCGTTCCATCTATTCATGTTCTCAGCCCACTCCTTGAACTCCGGGAACCGGTTCTTCAAAGACACCGGGAACTCCGGAAGCTCAGAGAACTGGAACTCGTCGGCGGTTGATCTCTCCGCCACTGTCCTGCTAAAGCTTGGGTTGGTTGCCATGGTTGTCTATCAAAATCACCAACACTTGGTAGCACCGCTGATCTTGATTGTGAGCCCGTTGATGCAGAACGCGCTTCCAGTGCCGTTTACCCACAACCGAATAGCCAGATGGCCCCCCTGCGAATAGAAGGCAAACCTGGGAGGGAGGGTTGGGCGGGTTCCTGATTCAGAGGATTGGTCCAAGCACTCCATCTCCACCGGATCGGCGGTCTCCCAATCAAGACAGGCCGGCTGAGAGCCAGTACCGACGGCGCAGTTGAACTGGCCCGGGACCGTCTGAGCCTCAGAGACCATCTCCACCGTGACAGCCTGAAGAAGCTTCTCCATCTGCGACCGGAAGTTCAGCGCGTCCGTCTGGAGCATGGACGGATAAGAGGTTTGGGTGTACGTAGCTACACCAGCTGCCGGGAACACCCCGTCGGTGGAGGAGACAATCTGCTCGCGCGAGTACGTGTCGGTGGTGAAGTCCTTGATGCCCTTGTCCGAGGCGCTCACGATGAGCCAACGCTCTCCAGACTCGCAGACCCGGCACAGGTCTCCGATGGACATGTTGCAGAAGTTGGACAGGACGGATCCCGGCTGCACCCCGAGCGACAAGTTCTCGGTGGAGTTTACGATGCCGGTGTATTTAGGCTTCTTTGCAACGAATTCGACCGGGCATGGATTGCCCTCCTTGTCTGCTCTCAGTGTCACCGGGTTGCACAGTCCAATCTCCCCTAAGTAGTCGCGAAGCCTCGGGGCATTGTCCGGGCGATGGACCGCAGCGGCCGTGATGCCGTGGTCAATCAGGGTGGCCTTCTGGGTGGAGTGCCAGATGACCATGGACAGATTGGGGCAGGTAGAGCTTCCGGTGGGCCACGAGAACCATGCTGAGTTGTCGATGGCGTTCCACCAGCCGTACACATTGTCACATCCGGATTTGTTGATGTGACTGTACGAATCAAGGATTCCAGCAGGAAGGTCCGCGAGGTACTCCGACGATACCCCACGGAACACCGCAGCAGCAGCGCCTCGAAGCCACTCAGGGCGCATCGGAGATCGGTCGTAATCACCGAGCACCCAGATGTCGTCCTCGCCGAACCAGATGTGGAACGTGCCAGAGTTGACGATGGAATGCGGGTACTTCGGGACTGCCGGCCCCCGGTACATCTCGTTCACCGCAAACACCAAGCTCGCATTGTCCGACTTGACCACCTCGTAGATGGCCGCGTCGGTGTAGACGAGCATCCGCCCGCCGATCGGGTGCATCGCCAGCACCTTCTCGCCGAGGCTGAAGTCGTGGTAGCCGGCGAGACTCTCGGCTGTGGGCACCCAAGCGTACGGGTCGTTGTAGTCGGACCAGTAGATCCGGTACGGCCGGAATGCCCCGCTGTCCAAGACGTTGCCCACGAATGCGAACCCGCTCCACGCTTGGACAACCTTGGCGCTGGAGATGCCGACGCCCTGAAGCTCAGTGATGAAGTCGGCTGTCCAGTGGTAGCAGCCAGAAGGGGCAGCCCCCATCTCCCAAGCCATCACCGGGTCGATCCCGTTGGTGAACAAGATAGTGTTGCCGAACTGCGCCATGCGGAACCGCTTCGGGGAACAGGTGCAGTCAGCCGTGGTGGTGGGTCCACCGAGTCCGTCAGCAAGGATGGTCCAGTTGCCACCCTTGTCGTCCCCGCCGTAGATGCGGGACTTGGTGGCAGCGACGAGCCGACGCTTCCCGGTGGTGGACGTGACGCTTCCGATGAGGGTCGGTGACTCATGGCATTGCCCTCCCAACTGGTACGTTCCCGGGTAGCAGTATTCCGTGGTGGTGGGTGCAGTTACGTCCGTCACGTTCAGGAGCGTTCCGTAGCCGTAGCCGTAGCCGGTGTCCCACTGAGAGTAGACCTGCCCGAGGAGTGTGGTGCGGCCCGGGGTGGTGTAGTCGTAGGCTTGCGAATAGAACCCAGAGCCATCGAGCATCTGGTCATGGAGGTCCAGATTGTTGTCGCACGTCGGGTCGTACCCATAGCGTTTCCAACCGTTGAGCCGGCAGTACGATTCCGACCGGCTCCCGTCCATGTTCAGGACGATACGGAAACCCCCAGGAGGCACAGACCCGCTTTGGTTGCGGAGGTCCATACCGCCTCCGAACGGCTGCAACGGAATGTCCTGGAAGTGAAGCTTCTTAATCACAGGGATTTGATTATGAAATAGACGGCGCGCGACGGCTGTATGACGCTTATTGCAGCGCCGGTAGTGGCCCCGGACGTGTCTGCAATCGGGCCTGTGGTGACCGCGGTTCCGGAGTCTGAGAAGTTGCCGTTGCCGGTAAGCGACGAGTCGCCTTGAAGCGTATTGTAGTGGTAGGTTCCTGGCTTAGACCATGCCCGCACGATGAAGTTGAAGTCGTTGTTGCCGGAGTCTATGCCGCCTATTTTTTCGCCCGTGCCGTGGTAATGCTCCCGGATAGGAACCTGAGCTTCGGTTAGCTGCACAGACGCAGATCCAGCAGCAACTCCTGCTTGGTACGTCCCGCCAGCGCCAATCGGCACCCGATCATTGAAGTCGGGCAGGTTGAACGTGGTCGAGCTGTCGCCGGAACCGTAGACCGTACCGATGCGCGCGAAGAGTTTAGAGTAGGTGGTGCGGCTGACAGCTTGGCCGTTGCACAGGAGCCACTTGACAGATGGCATCGACTGACTCGACCAGAGCTGCATCGCTCCCACTGGATTCACCCGGTCAGCAATCGATTCAAGGACGGCGTCCTCGATGTTCCCGTCGGTGTCGAGGAGCCAGTCGAGGAACTCCTTCATCTGGTCCCGGAGACGGAGAGCGTTGAGCATCTCCGCGCACAGGTCGCCAGCAGGGTTGAGGGCGGTGATGTCGGAGGCTTTGACTGGACTTGCCATGGCAACGCTATCGTTGCCGTTATCGTTAGCTAGTCAAGAGGGGAAAGGGCTGGCTAGAGGCTGCGGAGGTGGGACGCCGAATATGAAGCATCTCCCCGCACTTAGGACGATTTCCAGACCTATGGGAGCGAATACGCGAAGTCTCCCGGCCACGTCATCCCACCTCTAACCGGCCCGAAAATCACGGAAGTAGCGGATCAATACCACAGGTTTCAAGCCGTGGAGAAGACTGATTATCCAACCAGCGAAGAGACCATCCCCGCAGGCCCGCCACAACCGCTTTCAGTCGGACTCGACCGCCACCAGCCCGGTGGCTCCCGCACTACCACAATGCAGGACAATCCGACTGCCGTTCCCAACAACAGGTTGGTTCGGGAAAATTGGCGTCTGAGTATCGTACAGACATACGCCCGGTTGTCGGGAGGATTGCAGACATTCCGGCAATCAACCCGGTCACCCTGCAATCCCAAAATCCACTCACCCATTCTTCCGAAAGAACATGCAGGAGTTCCCGCCCACATTGTACTCCCAAAGGACTTCCCCGCGCTCCTTGAGCCAGGCTACCGCCCGTGCTTGGGACGGCCAAGAGGTGTCATCCATGATGAACACTCCGCCGTTCTGGAGCTTCGGCCACCACCTCTGCACGTCAGCAAAGGATTGCGGGTCAGCATGGTTGGCATCCAGGCTGAGTATTCCGATTGAAGAATCGGCATACCGGTTGAACGCTTGCTCGCTGGTCTCCCGGAACAGTTTCACCACACCACTCTGGAGCGCATCGACCGCCTGTCTTGCCCGGTTGTACACCGCGTCCAGCATCGCTTGGTCGCCCCAGAATGGCTCATGGGCCGTTCCCTCGTTGTCCTTCACCGCTGGAGCTGCTGCCCAAGGGTCGATGCCGTGGGCTTCGTGAGAAGGGAGGGGTGTTCCAGCTCCGCTCTCCAGATGGGCCACCACAGCAGCCAGCGGGATGAAGGACTTCCCGCCGAACACGCCAACCTCCACGGTAAGGCTGGGGCGCACAGTCCACACAGCCTCCGCCAGTTTCACAGCCTTCTCCTCCCAGCACCAACCATCGGTGACGCGGTGGAAATGGGCCAGGACGTGGGCTTCGAGGTCGTGCGGGAGACGTTCAAGTGCGATGCTCATCTTCTGGAAGTGACTGTCTACGCTCACAACTTCATGTCAAGGCTCAACTTGCTCTTCCTCGCGAGGATGACCCCTCCAAGCATGGACGGATCCCACTTCACGCGGGTCTGTTTCGGACCACCTCCGTAGATTTCCACGGTGAATCCGGCAGCCTTCAGGATGGCCTCGTAGAGGTGGCCGTCCGCATTGTGGAACTCCATGGACAGCCAGTCGCAGATTATCAGCCAGTTTGGATAGGCGAACAGGAGCCTCTCGGCACCCTCCACGTCCATCTTGATGGCCCAATGGTCCCATCCTGTTGTGAGCTGGTTTATGGTGTAGGCTGGAACAGATTCGAGCATGGCCTCTCCTTCGATGGAGAACGAGGAGCTTCCTGCTGGATGGGCAGGATTGTAGAAGTGGCCAACCTTGTCGGATGTCGGCACGCCCACAACTGCTCCACGCACGACCCGGATGTCCGGGTTCCGGTTAAGGCGGATGTTCGCTTCGAGGATGTGGTGGGAGTGCAGGGACGGCTCCACAGCCTTGACGGTCAGTCCCCGCTTCGATGCCAGCAGCGAGAACTCCCCGTAGCAGGCTCCCAAGTCCAGCACCCTGCAATTCTGCGGGATGGAATCCACGCCGTAGCAATCCCCGTCCACCACCTCGTCAATGAGGGCTTGGGCTGACGGGACGTTGAGGAATAGCAGGCCGTTCGAGGCGATGATGGGGGAGTTGTTCATTTAGTTGGGCATGAGCATTACGTCGTAGCTGGAGTGGTACGGCCAATTCGGCTCGATCTCAGCCCATGTCGTCATCTCCACCTTCCCATCCATCGATACGAACCGGTAGTTGAGCGTCTCGGTGACGAGCTTTACGAACTCCTCTGGAGACTGGCCGAGCTTGTTGATGTAGCAGTTCAGCTCGCAGAGGATGGGTGGGCGGTGGGCCAAGATGGTCTTCACCCCACCTCGCAATGCCTTCAGCTCGTACCCATCCACATCGAGCTTGATGAATCCTGGATTTAGCCACCCATTATCGGCGCAGAACTTGTCGATGGTTGTGCATTGCAGGTCGAAGGTGGGCTTCCCTAGGTACTCGATGGAGCGGGAAAGGCTGGCAGTTCCGTCCGGCACCAGCGTCCAGCAGGACTGCACAGAAACATCCTTGATAACCTCCTCTTTATCAGACACAGCAAGCTGGAACAGGTGGGCTTTCGGGTTGCGCCCATGAGCCTCTACCAACTTGTCGTACATGTCCGGAACCGGCTCCATTGCCCATACTTCCCAGCCCTGCTTCAGGAGCATGTCCGTGTAACCGCCAGTGTTTGCACCGATGTCCAGCGCGGACCTTCGGTTCCCGCAAGAAATCATGTCGCGGAACAGCTCTGTGGATTCGGAGAAAAGTTTCATGGTCTATTCGGGTAGATCTTCCATCCCGTGCTGGTGAGCAAGCCTCGGGAGAACGGCGTAGACGGACAGATGGGGGATGGCTTGTTCGATGATGGCCCAATCGATTTTGGTGTAGATGCGGTGACACTTCTCTATGAGCACCGGGAGCGCCTTGTGGCGGATGCAGTACGCATGGGTGCAGTTGGGCTTCTCCACTTTCCAGATGTCCCCGACGATGTGGCTCACGGGGTAGCTGCGCGCATGGCAGGACCCAAGGAATAGGATGTCCCAGTCCTCGGGAACGTCTTCGAGAGCTTTAGTGTACTTACTGTACCAGTTGTCAGCGAATCGGACATCGTCCTCCAATGCGATTGAGAAATCATCGGACCCACCTGATTCGCTCAGCATCCGCTGCCAAAGGAACCAATGGTTCAGGCACAAGCTGGCGTGCTTTGGGCACAGCGTGTAGATGGTTCCGTCCGGGAGCGTGTGGGTGTTCGTGCAGGACAGGCCGGCAGTCTCTCCGTTCAGGCCAACGAACTGATGGAAGAAATTTGACCGGTTGAACCCGCACTCATCCAGATGAGCGATGGTTGCGTCCCGTCTAGACTCGAATCCAGGGACAGTAATCAGGAACGAGTCGCTCACAGCTCGCAAAGAGGTTTCCCGGTGAACCATTCGGTCGTGGGCTCGGTTGGGATTGGGAACGAACCGCCTGCGAGAATGTGTTGGCGAAGGTCTGCCAGCTTCGTGAATCCTCCTCCAAAGTTATTCGGGAACGACTTGACGCCTCGGCACTTGTCGAGAAGTGCATGGGATTTGTCGTTCGGTGAAACGCCAGGATCGTCACGTCGGAACGGCTTTCCTTGGGCATGAAGCTCCTCCGATTCGTAGGTCATCATTCGTGGGTCGTATCTGAATATGTAACCATTTCTGCCCAATGCTTCACCAGAGACAGCGTCCTCGTAGGACATTCCCGCACACCACAGCGCGGGCTGCCCATTGATTGCCAGCAAAGCCTCCACAGGAGCCGCAAAGGAGCATCCATACATCCAGTTTGGCGGGCAGTTGGCGTGGAGCTGCGGGAGCTTCTGCCGATTATCGTCGCCGGCCGGGAACGGCGTGAAGCTATTGACAGCCCCCTGCACCACCACCAAGTCCTTGACCTTCCGGTACGCCCCGCAGGCGATGTAGTGGACTCGCTTGGCCTCTAGGACGCCATCCAACCATCCCGGTAGCAGTACGCTCAGGTCGTCCACGTACACGATGTACCCATCAAGAGCGTAGCAGAGGGCGGTGTTGCGGGTGTTGGCCGCGTCGAAGTGGTCCTCCTTGGTGAGCTTGTGCGGTCCTTGCCATACAGTTGGAGCTGGCGGGACATGGGTTGGTTTTTGGCATCCAGCGTCAAATGCCTTCCGAACGAACTCATCGCGCCTAGAATTGTCCGTGTCGTACCACATCCAGTAGTCTACAACGACCACCTTGATTTGATCCCACCCAATCAACGTACGTGCAACTTCATTGGCTAGCGACTGGAAGAACCACTCAATCCGGCAGTCTTTCCGGTTGGTGAGGTAGGCGATTGTCAGCATTGCTGTGGCGAGGTTGGAAGCTTCGGCGTCAAGGGTCAAGTTCCAACCTTGCTCAACTTGCTGGAAATCCAACTCTCTGGAATCCGAGCCCATCCACAGGCCACATCGTTGATTCCGAAGCTGACCAGAAGGTCGGTTCCGGAGCGCACAAGGCCGACCGGGAAGACCACGGCGGGGCTCTGTGGAATGGTCGGATCTTGGTCGGAGCCCATCAGGACGGGCTGCTCGGTGATGGCTGTGACTTTGAACGGGGGCTTGTTTTGGAACGTGTAGGCTCCCATGAAGTACCGCATCCGCAGGCCGAGGCCGGGTACGGTTTTCCATGGTATGGAGGAATGAAAGAAGCACAGAAGCTCATCATCTCCAAACGGAACCGGAGGAGTTCCGCCCCGGATGTGTCCGTACCGCCAGCTCGTGGTATAGTCATGGGTGAAATGGTTGGTTATCGTCTTGGTATCCGTTTTGCAAACGGTATGCGGATGGGTCATGTAGACGAAGGACAAGTCCCCGTCTCCATCTACGAACCAGATCCAGTTCTTCTCGGTGCCAGAGTTTCCTCCAAAGTGACCGGAGTTCCCACCGAACGAAGGGGTCCAGATGGAATGGACCTTGAACGACGAGTCCATGTAGCACAGCACCTGTTGAGGCTTTATCGATAACGCTAGCCCTCGCTCCCACGAACACAGGCTCAGTAGGAATCCATCTCCGTACGAGATGACGCGGGGGTCTTCGATATTCTCGCTGCTCGACCGGCGCGGGTACATGATGTCCACCGAGTACCCAAGCTCCATCTTCTCATTGACCGGCTGCACCACGCAGTCGCTCATGCAGGTGTTCCACTTGCCACCGATCAGATGGGTCCTGCGGGTAGCCATCATCAACTCGTCCCCTTTGTGGAAGAACGCATTGTTGAACAGGAACGTGGACCCGTGGTGTGGGGTGGTTGCAAATATGCCAGCCTGGAATCCAAGGGTGGCCGCTTGCTGGACAACCCCTGGAGGAGTCTGGATGAGATTCGGGGTCACGAGATGGTTTGTGGCTTCAGGTCGGTAGGCTTCTTGTAGAGGGTGAACGAGTCGAGCAGCACCGATGACGTGGACCAAGCCTCGATGTCCAGCACGTCTACGCGGTCGATGATCTTGACGGCCCCGTTGTAGGAGTTGTTGCGGACCTTGGACCCTGTCAGGGGGGTGGCTGTGAACCCGGTCAGCGCAGCGCCGCCGATGCCGGCCACGATGTACGTCATGCCGTCCACCACGAGCCGCTCGTAGTTGTGGGAATGGCCGGACATCACGAGGTCGATTCCGAGGTTCCGCCAGTCCCACCGAAGCTCTGTTTTCCCGGGCGTGTAGCTGGTGCCAGAGGTGTACGCGGAATGGTGGAAGATGACGATTTTCCAGTGGGCATCGGACTGTCGGATGGCCTCTGTAAGCCACTGAGCCTGGTTCCCGGTGGAGGTATTCCCGTCCGGCTCGACCATGGTGCTGTCGGACTTGAACCCGGAGTTCAGGATGAAGAACTCGATGTTCCCGCTGCGGACCGAGTAGTACCGGCGATTGCCGGAGAAGTACGTGAAGAAGTTCTTCTGGGGCTCGCCGGTATCCGTCTCAAGATCGTGGTTGCCCAAGGCTGCGTAGACCGTTTGGGCTGCAATCTGGGTTGACCAGATGGCCCATGCTGCCGTGATTTGCGCGGTTGTCCCGGAGTCGTAGGCGTTGTCCCCGCCGAACAGGTACAACTCCGGGTCCCAGCCCTTCATCAGGTTGGCCACAGCGGTCTGGGCTGCCCCGACAAGTCCATGATCGGAGGTGTAGGCGTACACCCGGTTCGCGGCGTAGGGAGTGGGGGCGGTGTGCTCTTTGGGAATCTGATTCATAATTTATTTACACTGATGAATACAGACCGCCTCTTCTTTGTCGAGCATGGACATCCGCTCCGCGAGCGTATAGTGGTGGTCAAGGCACCCGGAATAGGATGACCTGAGCCATCCAACCGAGTTCGTGGCGTACTCGTGGCCGCGCTCCCCAATCAGCCTTCCGATGTGGAGGTCGTAGGGCTCGGTGGAGCGGCAATACTTGTCCAACCCATCTCTCGCAGCGCCTTCCAGATACGCCTCATTGAGAAGCTCTGGGGAGTAATAAGCGATTGCTCCATTCGGATATAGGCTGAAGACATCGGAATACCCACCCTCAAATGCCATCATCCTGCCGGTCTCTTTCTGGTATCTGGCAGCGTACTCGATGATTGCCATGGACCTCTTGTGGCCACCAGAGAACGCGCCCCAGCTCACCGGGCTGCCGACGCACCTCGGCCAGTTCCCGGCTCCAATGTATTCTTGACGAAGCACTTCGTCCCAGCCCTCTCCACGGAACCGGCAATCCGTCTCCAAGTACAGCATCGAGTCAAACATCTCGTCAGAGGCCATCTTGGCACATTGAGCAAACGCGCAGTTAGCTGCTCCGTACCGGTTCTTCGGGTCCGTCATGTTCCCGGTCTCGTAGTTTGGAATCGTGCGGACGGTCCTTCCGGCCACCTTGCGATGGGACACGAACTCGACGTGCTGTTGCGGCTTGTTGTTGTCGAGATTCGACAAGAACCGGTCGTGCGCGCCAGCCCCGAACAGGTGGCACACTTGGAATATCTTCTGCGGCACAATACCGACAGCCTTTCTGAGAGCCGCGTACATCGGCTCAATCGAGCCGTCCGCCATACCGGCTAGCGTTGTGGACCCATCCCACTGCCGGCAGACTGAATACCTCTCACGTAGAACGAGCACCTTCTCTAGCCTATCCATCCTCAACCAAATCAATAGGTCGTTCCCGACAACCATGGTTGGTCTGGCGTGGAATTCAGGCGCGGAGAATCGTGCATCCCACTCCCTGAAAACATCAGCAATCCACTGTCTCGGTAAGCACCCCTGGATGGTGGAGATAGTCAATTTCAGTCGAACCGAAACGTCCTGAACCAATGCCCCGTCGTAGACGCCTTCCTTGCATCGGAAGTAGGATGAACCGCCTTCAACCTTGTCTCCGTAGAGGAACTTTGCGTCCCACACCGCGGCGTTCCAGTCGTCCCTCTCCTTCAGTTTCTCCGCCAATCCTTCCACCATCAGGTCATCGTCGTGCAGGAAAATGACGTGGGAGCTACCACAGTTCTCGGCCGCGTGGAGCCAGCAGCGATTGTTGTCCCATGAGGCTGGGCAGGATAGGCTTTTGCAATCTACTCCAAGACGGATTCCGCCAGACTCAAGGACGAGGATCTGGTCCCGGGTGAACCCTGCTCGAAGGATGGAATTGAACGCCTCGATCGCCATCTCCTTCCGGTTGTGGAAGGTTAGGATGACGGTGATGGAGCGGGTGGACGGCCAAGAAGGGGCCGGCGAATCGTTCCGCGCAGAGAGCTGCTGCTCTAGGTAGTCAACGCGGGCCTGGAGCTTCTCTGAATGGGGCTTCCACATCCCGTCTGGCGGAAGCTTTGGAGCGGCGTGGCGGACTGACAGCATCTGCCGTCAAGGTCCACATTCAGCAGGTGGCCGTCAAGTCGCAAGTTACCAAGCGAGACATGACCAATAGGACGCCTTGGTCGGGTCCTTCTTCTCCGAGCACTTATGGCGAGCGCGGAACGACTTCCTGCGCGCCGGGATGGACTTCTTGATGGTCATGTTCGGGTCGCCGAAGCGCACCTTGATGACCCGCCCAGCCTTGTTCCGCACATAGACAGCGGACTTCTTTGACTCTCCCGGAGTCTTGAACGGCTTGCGGAGGCTGACCTTCTTGCCTTGGTATTCAGCCATACCGGTTCAACAGGTGGCACATCCCCGTTTGGACTCGAAGCACGAACGGCCATCGGGGAGATAGCTATGGCGCTTGCAGTCGATAATCATGTCGCGCACAAGGGAGGTGTACTGGGCGTTCCACTCGCCGAACGCTATCGGGTCGCACGACTCCTTGTTGGCCTTCCGAATCTCCAAGTAGTACACGGCCGCTTGGAGAACGTCGTTGTCCAAGTTGCCGGCGTCGTCCAGCCAAGGGATGATGTCAGTGTCGGCCCACGTCTTCTTGATGCCTTCCCAGCGAAGCACGCCGGTCTCCAGCGAGGTGATAGACGGGTAGGTCCAGATGAACCCATCGAACAGGGCGAACGCCCTAGAGCACGCCCGAGTCTCCGAATCCACAGCCTCGGTCACGTACTTCAGGCCAAGCGGGAGTTCCGGGTAGGCGTAGTAGTCATTTCCAACCAAGTAGTTCTGGTACGGGTCGGCAGCCTCGCAGGCACAGAACGGGCTCTGCTCAACAAGGCACTCGTAGTCGTTCTTCCCGAGCGGGTTGGCGTGGATCTTCTTGCAGCGGGTCTCGTTGTCCTCGGTCCAGAACTCCTTGACGATGGCTCCATTGGGAACCTCGAACGCCGAGGACCCGCAGGAGAAGTACGTGGCCTGGATGGTGACGTAGTGGAGGTGGGCTGTCTGGAGGCAGACAATCTTCCGCTGGAGGTCCACGAGGCAGTCCCGGAGCCAACCTTTGTGCAAGGTGACGAGACGGGCCGACCTGCCTTCAGGCCATACCCGAGTGCCTACATCCGTGAAAAGCTCCGAGAACGTCATTGCCTATTCTTTCTCTGCCTTTGCCTTTTTGGCAACCGGCTTCTTTGCTGCTTGGAGCGACTTGGGAAGCGGGATCTCGCTGGGCAACTCAAGTGGGTGGCCGGCATTGCTGTCCGCCCCGGAGCGCCCCGTGGAAGGGTCGGTCCACCGAGGGCTATTTACGTCCGCAGCACTTTTGGCGGGCTGGTCCAGCCGGTCGATCCGAGGTTTGGGTCGCGCGTTGGCGAGCAACAAGTTCAACCGCCGCTGACCTTCTGACGCCTTTTTTTTTAGCGCCTCGAACTCAGTGGAGTCGGACACCTCTCGGATGCCTCCGCGACCGCGAGCAATCATGGTTCGCAGCTCAGCAATCAAGATTGCGTTGTTGGTGGTCAGGATACCCGTGTCGTCCCCGATGTCGGTGAAGTCGATGGAGTCTCCGAACGCGGACCGGAGAGGACGGGAAATACCCTCCCTCACGAAGTGGCAGTTGTTCATTTTGTAGATTGCTCTGAGATTGTAACGTGGGACGCATTGACGATAAGTCCAGGAGGTGGAGGGGGAGGCGGGCCAGCCTTCTGTATCGTCACCTCTTTTGACGCTGCCGCAAGCCCGTCCGCGGCATCTTGAAACAGCTTCATAAACACCCCCTGCACCTTGAAAAATCCAAGTTTAGACTCCATGTCCGGAGCCGCTTCCGCCTGCTTGCCGGCCTCCTCCGCCGCCATCTGAGCTTGCTCGGCGCTCATCAGGTACATGCCCCGACTCACAGCCACCGCGCCAATCTGCTCAACGTACCTACCAAGCCTAGAATGGGACTCCAGGAGCTTGGAGTTGACGTTGTGCAGACCGACCGCGCTCGCGGCATCATCCACCTCCTTGGCGTCTATGGATAGCTTGATCGGTCCCGTAGCCTTGACTCTTCGGGGATTACCTACGGCTATGGCTACATCCGAAGACATCAGGCCAAGTTCTTCAGGACAGCGGCCTTCTCAGCTTCGGAGAACCACTCAGGGATGACCCCGGTGAGCGCGGCGTCCACAATGTCGCGAGCGGTGGCTTTCGTCTTCGGCTTTGCGGCTTCGGTTGGAGTGTACGGAACCCCGAGCCGGATTGCCGCAGCGCGCTTTCGGTCCTCGAACGAATCGCCGTCGGATAGGGTCAGCAGCCACTCATCGAGAGTGACCTCCGGGTTGGACTTCTTCCACAGGTTTACGAGGTCGATGATGAGGCCTGGGATTTGCGGGAGAAGGATTGTGGCGATTGGAATCATGGAGCTTTCGGGAGGGAAATGATGGACGCAGTGATAGATTGCAGGGCTGCCGTGGAAGCCTTCAGGAGGTCTCCCTTGGCCGGGTCAGATTTGTACGACACAACAGCAGCTCGGAGAGCCGCCTTGGCCTTCCGGTAGTCGGCGTCGAGCGCAGAGATGCGCCGCTCCTCCTCCGCGGTCAGCTTCCCGAGCACTGCCGACTCCGCGTAGGCATCGAGCACAGCGTCAGCGACCTTGGTGGTGGTCTGGGTGATCTGAAGCGCCCGCCGCTCTTTGGATGTGGACGAGCAGGCGATTGGGCCAAATGCCAATGCGAAACAGAGCAGGAACGGGATGATGAATCGTTTCACAGCTTTAGTGGAAGTTTGATGGATGCGATGTAGTCCGCGAAGAAAGCGAACACTTTCCAAGCAGGAGTAGACAAGGCGGAATTTACTTTGTCAATCCCAGCTTGATCCTTGTTCTTGGTTAGCCAGGATGCGACGGCAAGGATAAGGTCCTCCACCCGGGACGAGACAAGCTTGAAAACGACGCGAGCCGTTCCAATCCACGACAGTAGCGCAACCCCCCATCCGTTTTCTCCATGGAGGGCCTTGATGATTGGAGTGATGATTTCAGTTTCGTTCATTTGAGTATTGTTTAAGGCGCAGGTTCAGTGACCACGGGTTCAGTGACCACGGGTTCAGTGGGGGCGGCCTCCGTGACCACAGTGACCACCGGAACTTCCGTGGCCACTGGTGCTGCCGCAGCCACGCTACCCAGAATCACCGGCATCGCCGCGTTCATTTCCGCGCGAACATGAACCAGGGACGGCGCAATCTGGATGGCCTGCGCCCACGTAATCAAGGATTCTCGAATGATTCGGCGCGATTTCAACTGACCGTCAACTCTTACGACAGCTTCGTACACGGCCGCAACAGCGACCTCTCCGGTGTCTTGGTTGGCGATGAACTGGATGGTTCGCCATTCCTTCGTTTCAGTCTCAACGACTGTTTTAGTGGTGGTTGATACGACGATTGCGTCGAGTGGAATTTCTGCAATAGGTGTATCCATATATCAAGGCTCAAAAGCTACCCAATCAACTACCGAGGTGTCTAGAACGGAAGATGAAGTGATTGTGAACGACGTGGATGCTGTGCGCGTGCTGGTGTTAAGAAGTCCCTGGGTTCCACCAACCGTGTACACAGTGAGAATAATACGGGTGCTAGTCGTGACGTAGGCGTCTGCCACAGCGATAACACCGCCAACCATAGCTGCGGCGCGGCCGAAGCGCACTCTTGTTATTGCGGTGCCATTACTTCCGAGAGCCCCGCCATTGACGACCGGTGCGCCCGCGCTGCCGACGTTTACAGCGAGCGCCGTGGCCACGCCGGTGCCGAGGCCGGTGAGGGTGGCAGCCGCGGCCGGCACGGTGATGTTAGCCGTCCCATCGAACGACACACCGTTTATTGTGCGCGCTGTTGACAGCGACGCCGCAGATCCATCCCCGTTCGCGGTGTAGCTCAACGTCGTGCTTGCTGTGGCGAGTGCGGTCGCCCCCACCGTTGGCTTGCTGACTACCGTGAAGTAACCCACCAGATCCACAGACAGCGTCACCGGGTCCGCGTTGGCGACATAAATATCCAGCGCCACCCACGGCGACCCGGAAGACAGTGTGGAAAGCCTCGCCTGAGAAATCACCGCGATTGGTCCGTACCCGTAGGTCTGGCGAAGGATTGGCGTTCCGTTATAGATCGCACTCGCATCGAACTGCCAGACGTTGGCCCGGTATTGGTCCAGCGCGGAAATCTTGACGTGGCCGAGGATGTCGAAGGTCCGGTAGATCCCGGTCGTGGCGATGCGATACCAACCCGCCCCGCCGCTCAGTGTCGCCGTGATGCGCTGCACCCGTGTGCCATCGTTTCCGTGTAGCCAGCCAATTTCGGAAGAGGGAGCCGCACGGCTTGCAGCCACGGTTCGTCCTTGCTGATTAGGCCCCATGCTGACTGACCACCATTTGCCAATCAGCGCATTCGCATTTGGAAGGATCTGCCACGCACCGTAGCGAGCGGCGATGGTGGGGATGCTGGCGTCCGTGACGCTGACCGGTACCCCTTGCGGAGGAAAGATTGTGATGTTAGTGCCACTGATTTCGTATGCGATGTCGTAAGGGACTCCGCTTATCAAATCGTGGGTGCCTGACGTGATGCCGGTTGGCACGCCCGCAACATACTTGCTGAGATACCAAGATGTTGGAGAAACCAACAGGTGAAGCATCGTCGATAGCCCACCATTGCTCTGGTCCGCGATTAGTGCGAAAGTCTGAATCGACCTGTCGTCGGTCCCGGACCCAGGAGAGAACGAGAATGTCCCGCTGATACGGCTGATCGCCGCACCATAGTCCAGATAAGCATAGACGTTCGTGCCACTGGAAAATTGCCGGTTGGTGATACCGGCCGAAAGGTAGCCTGCGCCAGTGACAGACCACGCCTGCCCGGTTGGCGTGGTCCGGCCGTTGATCGGCGTGTCCGATGTGGAGAAGTCATCGTACATGAACGTGCCGAGAGTGTCAGCCGAGCCGAAGGCGGGAGCGCGGACACCTTGCGATGCGGCTAGGGATGTGGCCACCCCGGTGCCGAGTCCTGTGATGCTGCCGACAGCGGGCGTGATGGTGACATTTGTCACGGCGGTCACGAGGCCCTTGGCATTGGCCACGATGGTCGGCGCTTGGGTGGCGGAACCGAACGTGCCGACGTTGCCGTTGACGGTCGCGAGAGTTCCGGCAGCCGTGACATTTGCCGATCCGTCAAACGACGGGCTGGTGTAGGCAATGTCTCCGGTGATGGCGATTGTTCGCGCCGTAGTCAGCGATCCCGCGGTCCCGTTGCCGGTGCTGGCGAACGCCAACGTCGTGCTCGCGGTCGGGAGCACCGTTGCTCCGACAACCGGGATGCTGACCGGCGTGAAGAATCCGACAAACTCCGCCGTCAGCGTGTTGGTTTGCGCGTTGGCGACGTACACGTCGAGCGCGGTGGTAAAAGAGCCTGAATCGGTCGAGAGCCGGACCTGTGTGATCGGGCCACCGGCATAAGCGAATCCGTAGGTCTGCCGCAATATCGGAGTGCCGTTGTAGATCGTGCTGGCGTCGAACTCCCACAGTTGATTCCGATACGGGTCAACGGAAGTCAGCTTGACGTGACCCATGTTTAGCACGGTCAGGTAATTTGCGGAAGTCGCTATGCGATACCAACCGGTGCCGTTAAGTGTGGAAGTGACACGTTGGACTCGCGTGCCGCCTTCGCCGCGAAGCCATCCGATGTCGGGTGCGGCGGCGGCTTGATTCGCCGCAGCAAGTCTGCCTTGCTGCTCTGGCCCCATTGATACACGCATCCATTTTCCAATCAGGCCGTTTGCATCGGGCCTGACTTGCCAACAGCCGTATCTGGCGTTGATTGTCCCGATGTCGGTGTCGGTGATGGATGCGGGCGCGCCCTGCGGGGGATAGACCGTCACGGTGTTTCCGCTGATTTCGTAAGCGATGTTGTACGGTACGTTGCTGAGTAGGTCGTGCGTCCCAGTCAGGATGTCAACGAATGCGCCGCCACTAAGACGCTTTTGCAGCGTCCAAGAAGTCGGAGAAACAAACAAGTGGAGCATGTTTGTCAGTCCGAGATTCTGAGCATCCGCGATTAGCGTCACAATCGCGGTGGAACGGATGTCAGTTCCGGTCCCGGAGCTGTACATGAACGTGCCAGCAATGCGAGGGATGGCGCTTCCGTAGTCGAGATCTGCGTAGGTGTTTCCCGTGGCCGTGTACTGCCGGTTGGTCACGCCGGCCGTCAGGTATCCTGCGCCCGAGAGGGCCCACGTCTGGCCGGTGGGTGTCACCAGCCCATTAAGCGTTGCATCAGCGCGATCAAAGTCGTCGAAGACATAGTTGGTCTGCTGGCGGGATGCACCAGCGATGGCTATGTCGCGCGAGGTCTTGTTGACCACGCTGTTTCCGGTGGTCGGGACGGTGGCAGTTAGCGGAGCAACTAGAACTAGATTGGAGGGCGCGACCGTCTTGGTAACAGAGTCGTAAGTGACTGAAAGTGACGTAGCTGCGAGCAGTAGTTGAATCGACAGCAAAAATGGAATCAGATATTTCATGGAATAGTAGCGTAAGTGTAACCGGTGGATTCAAGGCTTTGCTGCATTTGACCATCAATAAAATAACCACCTTCTTTGTGATACAGGTTGTACTGGTCCATCAACCACCAATATCCGTTCTTGAAAACGCGCGGCGAGCCGTCAACTCCTGCAATTCCACCGGCATCTGTTGGCAATCCAAGTATCGCAAGGATGATGTTCTTGTTGTACCTGATGCACCTAAGAGTAAGCGAACACTCTGTTGCATCAGCAAGGCCAAGATGTCCCCACTGATCTTTTGTTGTGAATGGTCCTCCTGCCATATTGGTTATGATTTATTGTTGCTCATCCACCCAAGCGCATGGGCAATCTTACCTCCCAATGCTCCTCCACCGATGCCAAGAGTCAACACAAAGCCGAAGGCTCGCTGCTTTAGGCTCTCATGGCTCGCTACCATGGCCCTTGTCTCGGCCATTTCAGGAACAATCTTCTGCTCAAGGATTGTCTGTGTCCTGATTGTGTTGGCTAGAATTTGGTCCAGACGATCACGCATATCCTTCAAATCTGACCGGATGTCGATGTCGTTCATATCGACTCCTAATTATGCTTGATGTATTCCGTAATACGAATAGGCAATTGTTCCAGCACTTGCGACTGAAATCTCGCCACTGTAATTCTCGAACTTATGCTCTCCACCAGTTCCATTTCCGGCTGACCCAGCAACAGATAGGGTGAAGTGGTAGTCCGTAGTGGTGCATCCAGGGCCAAGCTTCACATGGAGATGCCCGACTGCCGCCTCGTTTTTAAGGAAGGCGCGGATTCGCTTTGGGTTTGCGCCGGCAACAATCGCAGAAGACCTCGAACCGCCAGTAGAAGTAACTATTCCATTATTTTGAGTCGATGGCGTTGGAAACGCATTTATCCCTGGGCGGTCTGCCGTTGGGCTCGACGTGTTTGACCGGATTCCGTCTGGAGAAGAGGGCATGGAAATTTAAGCTAGTTGTTTTGTTGGTAACTAAAAAAGGGGGCTCCAGACCCCACCCACTTAGTGGTGGTTAGGAGCCCCCATGTTGGCCTGACTACCGATTAGGTAGTGGCGGGATCATCACCCTTAACATCGGTGTAGTTGCCGTACTTGTTCTGCACCTCGGGAACAGCGAACGCGACGTTCTCAAGGATTAGCGAGGCCGACGGGCACTTCACGTCCACGGTCCACTTCAGGAGGTAGTGGCGGATGTCGCGCACGGGGTTGTCCATGCGGCAGAAGGCATCGCTGTTGATTGCAGCGAGGTCCTCGATCTTGCCGCTCGACAGGTCCTTGAACCGCGACTCGATGACACCCATGGTGACGGTGTCCCAAGCCAAGATCCAGACCATGCGGCCGGCATTGACCAGCGCGGATGTGGAGGAGCTGGCGCGGGCGTGGGCGTTGACAAGGTCGTCGAACGCATAGTGGCTCACGATGCGGAGCGTGACAGCCGGGTAATCGAGATCGACCTGCTCGAACGCAAAACCAAGCGGGGTGGTACCCTTCGTGACGAACCCGCTCATGTCCGCATGGACGTGGAGCGCGCCGCCGAACTGAGTCTTCAGGTACAGGAACAGGCCTTGGAGGAGCATCTTCTTGTACGCCGAGTCAGTGACAATCTCGATGATCTTGCTCTGGAACCCATTGTCCGAGCGGATACGAACGATGTCGTACAGGTACTGCTGCAACTCGGGGAAGTTCAGCACGTCGCCCTGGAGGTCCAGAACACGGCCGCACTCAGCGAGCTGCTCGTACACGCCCTTGACGTAGGCTCGGCGCTCAACGCAACGGCCCTCGATACCGGGAAGGTAGATGTACTCACCGAACACCTGGTCACTGAACGAGGTGATCTGCTCCAGCGCCGGCCACAGGGACTCGGTCTGATTCGCGTCACCCTTTCCGAACAGGAACGTGTGAGCGACCTGGTTCTGGAAGTTCGTGAGAACCTGGGTGTTGTACTCGGACTCCTCGACGTTGTAGTACTCGCGATAAAGCGGGTTGTTCTCGTAGAGGTACTTCCGGAACTTCTGGGTGTGCTGATCGTTGCAGATACTCCATCGGGTGTTCTGAATCCAGATGAGGTAGTCGCTCTTCATGTTGAGCCGCGGCAAGTTGTTGCAGCGGGACTCGTAGGGCGACGTGTTGTTGGCGAGGCTAAGGGCCACACCGGCAGTCGGGAACACGAGCTTGGCGCTGGAGAGCGCAGAGCCGGCATTGCGGGACTTGACGTACACGCGGATGTTGTCGCCGACGATTGCGGAATAGACGACGCGCCAGTTGGTGCGGGTCGCATTGCCGGCAGTCGAGCGACCCATAATCATGATTTCGTCGCCCACCGCAAACCACGCGGTATCGTTCGGAATCGAGGTCTGGCTGACCAAGTCGAAGTAGGCGTCAGCAACCGTGCCGTTGACGCTCACCGTGGCATTGACGCCGGTAACGACCGTCCAGAACAGGTTGTTGATGATGCCCTTGCGGCGAACGCGCAAGAACGGCTCAACCTCGGTGATGCCGGAACCACGGCGCTTGGTCGTGGTAACATCCGATTGGTAGGACTCGGCATTGGCGATGATCCACTTGTACAGCGGATTCTCTTTCACTTGGCACGCCGAGCCCATCATGTCCGCCTCAAGGAGGTGGGCCATGCCGCGGAAACGGCCCGTCGAATCTTGGAAGATCGAGTCGAGCTGGGTGTCCGCAACGGGAGCGACGTTGCATAGGGTGAGGCCACCGCAAGAATCAAAGTCCTCGCGGAGGAGCGGAGTGCATTTACTGAAGTAGTCGGTTGCCATGGTGTTTTTTTACCTTTCGATAGAAATATTTATGCCCAACCAAGCTGTTTGCCAACACGAGTGCGAGGATTCGCGTTGGGGTCAGGTCGAAGCGCAGTGGGTGCGGGTGCAGACGAACCGCCTCCAATTGCAGGTGCAGGTCGGAACCCGCTGCTACCAGTGCTTTCGCCGCGGTTTTGAATCTGCTCCTGCTTTCCGGTTGGTGCGGTATTGCGGACATAACCTCTGGACGAGGCCATCTTGTCGATGCGATCTGACTCTTCCGCGTAGAACTTTTTGCTGTCTACTTTCATCCGATACGAGGCGTACGCGGTGATTTCTTCGGCCCCAACATGCCAGTGACGACTGCGATCCGCGGCCGATAGCTTGCTGAACTCGGCCAATGTGGCGAACTGCTTGCCGTCCTTGGACTGATCCGACTTGGAGAGCGACGAGTATCCGCTCTCAATCTCGGTGACCACCTGCCCAAGCCTGAGCCCATCGGCAGAGTTGGGATCGAACCTGGCTCCGGAATAGGCGTACTCCGCGGTCTGGATAACGGGGAACCAATGCTCCGCTACACCGTTGAGGATTTGGGCCGCGAGTGGGTCGGACTCGGCTACCTTGTTTAGGTCCTTGATGGAACCGAGTTCCGGGTTGATCTGGTAGGCTGCTTCTCGTGCCACTTGCTCGAACGTCTTGCTCAGCTTTGGGGCAAGGCGCTCCACGACCTGCTGATGGTTTCGTTCCGCCTTTAGAGGGCCGATCTCCTTCTCGGCAACCTCGCGAGCCCGGCGCTCGACACGATCATCTGCCAGCGCCTCCTTGGCCAGGTCCAGGTCCTCCTCGTCGATGTGCGGCTCGTTCTTCTTGTAGAACTTCTGGTGCTCTTCTGAGTCAGAGTCGAAGTCTTCGTCTGGGTTATTCGCAATCCATTCAGCCTCGTACGCAGCCTCCTTCTTCTTGAAGTCGATGAACTTGGACGACACGTCCTTGTACTCAGGGTTGATCTCCTCAAGCTTCTTGAGCTGTTCGTGAAGCCGGGAGTCCGACTTGGAAAGTTCCGGGGCTGGAGCCGCGACAGGCTCTGGATTGACAGGGGGCTTTGGCTGACTGATTGCCTCGATCAGCTCTCGGTTGCCCTCTCGGATAGCGTCCTTGATCTCGACAGCTTCCTGCTTCTTGGACTTCTTCTTTCCGAAGATGGGGTTCTCGGGGGCGTCAGCAGGAGTGGCCTCTTCCTTTTTCTTTCCAGCGGCGACGTCGCTTGAAGGCTTCCCTTCTTTCGGCGGAACAGCTTCGCCGTCTTCTTTCTTCTTCGGCTCGCCATCAAGGTTATTGAACCGGCCGAACAGCTTTGCAGCCGCGCTGACAGCGGCACCAGCGGCCCTCTCTCCGGATTTCTCACCACTCGGAGCCGGGGCGGCCTGTGGGGTCACAGGGGCCGGTGCGATGGCTGCGTCGGATTTCTGCTGTGCGATTTTCTCTATGATTTCAGACATGCGAAATTGGTAGGTTTGTCTTGATGAATTTAGATTGTTCTCGGCTGAACTCTTGCAGCACAACTAGAGCATTCCTATATTGTTCGGCAAGGGCCAAATTTCTTTGACACTCAATAGGCGTCTCCCCCTTCATGCTTAATAGAGTTCGTTTACTAAGCTCTTCAATTGCTTTCGATTCATGTAGTGCAACTTGGTGTGCGATACACGTCATCAAAACTGCCCCATCACCCTCGATCCCGAGCCAGCTCTGGATGCGAGCCACCTCTGGACCGAGGATGATTTCGTGCTGCTGGGAAATCATGCAACCTGCGCTCCACCGGCAACCTGCTCAAGCTGGGCGACAATCTTCACCACCTGATCGAGGAGCTGCTTGTTCTCGACCGACTGCCCGGCCACCTGTTGTACGGCCTGGCCGGTCTGGTCGGTCTGCTGGGCGAGCTGCTGGAGTCCGGACGCAGACTCGGTGATGGCCTGCTTGGACTGTTCCATAAACTGAGCGAGTGCCTGCTCAAGCTCTTGCTGCTTCTGTGCAAGCGGCGCTGCGATGCCTTGGCTGACATCCTGGCCCATCTTAGCCATCGCCTCGGCCACAACCTGCTGCGAGACCTGCGCGGCAATCTGCTGAACCATCTGCTGGAAC